>Ga0209709_10003607_pt1 | contig 12745 bp, 11 predicted proteins | sample ArcticOcean_MG_C_2_FD_187435 | JGI IMG/M metagenome (GOLD analysis project Ga0209709, IMG submission 187435) | Marine microbial communities from western Arctic Ocean - ArcticOcean_MG_CB4_136 (SPAdes) (version 2) | ecosystem: Environmental > Aquatic > Marine > Oceanic | place: Arctic Ocean... | reverse complement strand
TTGGTTTTTGACATTATTAACTATTGGCCTAATTCGTATCTAATAAATGAATTAATAGATATTTTTGATGAGTTCGCATTTCCAGTATCTTCCAATAATTTTGTTATAGTCACACTTGGATCAATTACGTATTTTTGATTGAGAAGAACAACTTCTTCAAAAAATTTATTCATTTTACCACTAAGCATCTTTTCAACAATATCATCTGGTTTTCCAGATTCTTTAAGCTGCTCTTTAATAATATTTTTTTCAGTTTCAATGACATCTGGATCTAAAGAGCTTTCATTCAAAGACTTTGGACCAGTAGCAGCAATATGCATACAAATATTCTTTCCAAGACTGGTTAAGTCAATTTCTGGATCAGATTTGATATCTAACAGTACACCAATCTTACCTAAGTTATCACCTAGTGAATTATGAATATAATTATAGGTCTTACCTTTTATAAAACTTGATCTTTTAAAAACAATATTTTCACCAATAACGCCTATGGCATCATTAATAATTGATGAAATTTCAACTTTAACACTTTCAGCGTTATCTTCGGCATCAAGAACAATTCGTGTAATCTTTTTAACAAGAGCATGAAAATCTTTATTTCTTGAAACAAAATCAGTTTCTGAATTTATTTCGACAACAGCAGTGCCACTTGTGTTAGACATAATTGAAACAAGGCCTTCGTTAGCTTCTCTTGTTGATTTTTTTTGAGCCTTAGCAATACCTTTTTCTCTTAACCATTGAAAAGCTAAATCTAAATCGGCATTGTTTTCTGCTAAAGCAGCTTTACAATCCATCATTCCAGCACCAGACATTTTTCTTAGGTCTTGAACTTGTTTTGCGGTAACGGGCATTAGTTATACTCCCTCTTTAACAACAGAATTTTTATCTGCTGTATCAACTGTTGTTTCAACAGTTTTTTTTGGATTTTCTTCAAATGAAATATCTCCAGCACTATTGTTGATAGCTTCTTTAATTAACCTACAGTATAAATTAATAGATTTTCTTGAGTCATCATTTCCAGGTATAGGAAAGTCAATTAAATCTGGGTCACAATTAGTATCAATAATTCCTATAACTGGAATTTTTAAGGTTATCGCTTCAGCAATTGCAATGTGCTCTAACTTAGTATCAATTACAAAAACTAGATCTGGAGCTTTTTGCATCTCACTAATACCACTTAAAGATCTAACAAGTTTAATGTGTTTGTTTGTTAGTTTTAATATTTCTTTTTTAGTAAATTCATTATTGGGATTTGTTTTTAAAACCTCAATCTCTTTCATTTTAGTGATTGATTTTTGTATAGTTGCATAATTAGTCATCATGCCACCTAACCATCTATGATTTACATAGAACTGGTTAGTATCTTTAGCTAAATCAGCGACTTGTTGGGCCGCTTGTTTTTTTGTGGCTACAAATAAAATTTTTCCGCCTTTGGCAACAGTTTTTTGAATTGTATCTAATGCAGTTGAAAGCATTCCCATTGTTTGGGTAAGATCAATAATATGAACATTTTCACGAACACTGTGTATATATTGTTCCATTTTAGGATTCCATTTTTGAGTCTTGTGACCAAAATGAACTCCACATTCGATTAATTCTTTAAGATTAAAGTTAGGTATTTCCATAATGTATTCTCCGGTTAACCTCGCACAGCATTTACACCCTTATCGGGACCGGACAGCCTAAGCTATCGCCATGTGATTTATGAGGTATGATGTAACTGATTAAAGACCTGATTTCAATTACTTTTTAATAAAGATCTACACTACTAATTTCAGGAATATTTCTAATTTTTTTGGCTAAAATATCGTTAATTTGAAATTTTTCACCTATCTTAACGTTTTTATCATTGAATATAAGCATAATAGTGCCTTCACCAACAGCTATATCAAGCTCTTTAATTGCTTTGACCGCATCTATTGAATTTGTCTTAATCTTTAAATTTTTTCTACTTGTTATAGGTGTATTAGCTATTTCAAATTTAACGATGTCTTCTAAATTATATATTTTTTTAACCTCGACTCTTATTTGACCATTGTCATCAGTAAAATCAGTACCTAAAACATAAGATTGACCCACAATAAGCATATCACGATATTTTCTTAAATTTGCTTCAAATATTATGCCTTCATAAATTGAGCTTGTATCTGAAAAATTTAAAAATGCATAAGCATTACCACGAGCAGATCTTTTTTCTTTTTTAGCTAAAAGCGTACCCGCTACTAAAATATTTTTATTATTTTGTAAATCTTTTGATTTATAGATTGTCATATATTCTCTTACATTATTAGTTATGAGATTACTTTTGTAAGCAGAAAGTGGATGGCCTGAAAAATAAAATCCAACAATTTGAAACTCTTTAATCAGCTTTGTGGCTTCAGACCAGTTTTCAGTTTTAAAAAAATTATATTTAAATAGCTCAGTATTACCAAAAATATCACCTTGATTACTATCAGACTTTATGTTGAAATCTTTAATAGCTTTAACAATTTCATTAGACTGATTAAAAATATTTTCTCGTTTTATATTAAATAAATCGAAAGCACCTGCGCAAGCCAATGCCTCTAATGTTTTCTTATTTGCAACAGATCCACTTACACGCCCTAAAAGATTATCAAAGGAAGTGAAAGGACCATTTTGATTCCTTTCATTAACTAATTCTTTCATAGACTCAATTCCAACATTTTTAATAGCACCTAGTGCATATTTAATACCTTCATTTTCAGTTACAAAATATACATCTGATGTATTTATATTGGGGGGATAGAGTTTTATCTCCATTCTTGATAATTCTTGTTGAAATATAGCTAGTTTATCAGTGTTATTTATATCAAGTGTCATTGATGCCGAAAAAAATTCAAGAGGATAGTGCGTTTTAAGAAATGCAGTTTGAAATGAAATTAATCCATAAGCAGCGGCGTGACTTTTATTAAATCCATAATCAGCAAACTTAGCCAATAAATCAAAAATATTTTGAGCCTCATTATCTTTGATGTTTCTTTCGATACAGCCAGATACAAATCTCTTTCTTTGATCTTTCATTTCCTTTTGAATTTTTTTACCCATGGCACGTCTTAATAAATCAGCTTCACCATCTGAATATCCAGACAGTTCTCTGGCAACACCCATAACTTGTTCCTGATATACAATTACGCCGTAAGTTTCTTTTAAGATATCCTCTAACTTAGGATGAATATATTCAGGTTTTTCTCTGCCATGTTTTCGTTCAATATAGGTAGGTATGTTCTGCATAGGTCCTGGTCGGTACAATGCAACCAACGCAATAATATCTTCAAGTGCATCTGGTATCATTTGTTTTAATGTTTCTTGCATACCTGGACTTTCTAATTGAAAAATCCCTGTTGTTTCACCGGTACTTAAAAAATTAAAAGTATCTAAGTCAGCAAGATCAATTTTATTTATATCAAAATTAATTCCTTGATCTGTTATTAGTTGAACGCAATTATTGATTAAAGTTAAAGTCTTAAGTCCAAGAAAATCAAATTTAACTAGTCCAGCTTTTTCAACATGTTTCATGTCAAATTGAGTTAAATAAGTCTTAGTATCAGGATCGCTGTACAGGGGAACGTCTTTAAAAATTGCATCTTTTGAAATTACAACTCCTGCAGCATGAATTGATGTATGTCTTTTTAAACCTTCCAATCTCAACCCTATATCTAAAAGCTTTTCAACTTTTTCATCGTTGTTAGCTTCCTCTGAGAACTTTGGCTCATTATCAATAGACTCTTGTAGAGTTACTGGTCTTGAAGGATCAAAAGGTATCAATTTACATAGATAATCAACTTGTCCATAAGGCATGCCCAAAACTCTTCCAACATCTCTTAATACAGCTCTAGCTTGGAGCTTTCCAAACGTAATGATTTGAGCAACTTGATTTTCACCATATTTATTTGAAACATAGTCTAGAACCTCGTCTCTTCTGTCTCGACAAAAATCAATATCAAAATCGGGCATTGAGACTCTTTCGGGATTTAGAAATCTTTCAAAAATTAATCCAAATTTAATCGGATCTACATCAGTTATATCTAAAACCCAAGCTACCAAAGAACCAGCACCAGATCCTCTGCCGGGGCCAACAGGAATTTTATTATCTTTTGACCATTTAATAAAATCTGCAACAATTAAAAAATAGCCTGAATATTTCATATTAATTATAATATTTAATTCTTTATTTAAGCGATCTTGATATTCAGCAACAATGTCATTTTTTAAGCTGGTAATATTTTCAATTTCAAATTTAAAGTCTAATCTTTTTTGTAATCCTCTATTTGCATCTTCAATCAATATATCATTTTCAGATTTATCTTTAGTGGAAAAGTTTGGTAGTGTTGGTTCTTTAGGTTGTGGTCTTGAAGAGCATCGTTGAGCAATAACTAATGTATTACTTAAAGCTTCGGGCAAATCAGAAAATATGTGGTGCATTTCATCTGATGACTTAAAGTAAGTTTCTTTAGGAAATTTTTGTCTATTAACTTGAGAAAGATATTCTTTTCTATCAATGCATAACAATACCTCGTGTGCGTTGTAATAATCAGGATTTTCGAAACATACTTCGTTTGTTGCAACCAATGGCACTTCATTTTCGTAAGATAATTTTAGAATTGATTTTTCGGTTTGAATTTGAACTGGGTCACCAATTCTCTGAATTTCAATATATAGATTATCATTAAATACATTTTTTAGATCTTTAATTAAATTATTGGCCCAATCATATCTTCCATGAAAGAGTAAATTATTAAAAATATTTTGATAGCCGCCAGTTAAGATTATTAGTCCTTCTTTGTGTTGATAAAGTTGATCTAGCGTTATGAATGCGTTATCTGATGAGTGATGTGTGTAAGAAATTGAATTTAAATATAATAAATTTTTATAACCTTCATCATTTTTAGATAGAATATTGATACAAAAATATTTATCAGTTTCTAATTCAGGGTTGATAACGTAATTATTGGGAGTCTTAATTCTTATTTTTGCACCTATAATTGGTTGAATGCCAACTTTTGAAATCGTTTCTGAAAATTCCAAAGCACCAAATAGATTATTGTTATCTGTGACAGCTATAGCCGGCATACCGTTATCTGAGCATAAATCGGCAAGTTTTTGTATTGTCAATGCACCTTCTGACAATGAATAATCACTTTTAGTATTTAGATGAACAAAACTATTCATTCTTATTACCAATTTCTATTCTTTTATCAGCCATAGATGCTAATTCAAGATTATGAGTAGCCATTATTACAGCGCAATTATTTTCTTTAGTGTATTTCATAAAATGCTCAAAAACATTATTGGATGTATCATTGTCTAAATTTCCAGTTGGTTCATCTGCTATAATAATATCAGGCTTAGCGATTAAAGCTCTAGCAATAGCAACTCTTTGCTGTTCACCACCAGACAAATCTTTAGGAGTGTGTTCCAATCTATTAGATAGGCCAAATTTGCTTAAAATATCTATACTTTTTTTATTAGATTCATTTTTTGAATTGCCTAATAATAATAATGGTAAAGCAACATTTTCTACTGCAGTAAAATCATCAAATAGGTTGTTAGACTGGTAAACGAATCCAAGATGATTTAATCTCAATTTATCTCTTTCTGCTTCACTGACTAGTGTCACATTATTACCAAGGTACTTTAGGTTGCCTGAGTCAAAGCCATCTATTAGCCCTAAAATATTCAGTAATGTTGATTTACCAGAACCTGAAGGACCAGTAATTGTCAAAAAGTCACCTTTATTTAATGTCATTGAGAAATTTCTTAATACATCAATCTTTATATCCCCTTGATTATAAGACTTAGATATATTGTTAGCTTCAATTAATAAATTAGGCATTTTTTAAAATTCCTTTTATTTCTAACCTAGAAGCTGCATATGATGGATAAATAGTGGCGCATATAGAAACTAGAATTGAAAAAAATACTATATAAAAGATTTGAGCTGTTTGAATATCCGTAGGTATTTGATCAATATAATATAGTTGTGGTGGAAATAAATTAAGTCCAAATTGACTGTTTAATATTGATCTAACATTTTCTAAATTACTAGTAATGAGATAGCCGAACAGCGTACCAATTATAGTACCTGAAACCCCTACTATTGAACCTATAAGAATAAATATTCTCATTATACCACCACGACTAAGGCCAATAGTTCTCATTATAGCTATTTCTTTTGTTTTATTTTTCACAAGTATGAACAAGCTAGTAATTACATTAAAAGCTGCAATTAAAATAATTAATGAAAGTATTATAAACATTACAGTTCTTTCGACCTTTAAGGCTTCAAAGTAAGTACTATTTACTTCTTGCCAGTCTCTAATTAAGTATTCACCTAAAGGATAGTTCTCAATCAATTGTAATTTAGTTTTTTTAATACTATTTGGATCCAATAAGTGAATTTCAATAATTGAAACTTCATCGCTATTAGTGGTTAATGATTGACCATTTTTCAGTGAGATTAAAGTAAAATTACTATCATATTCATTCATACCAGAATGAAAAGTTCCTGAAATTTCAAACACTTTAGATTTTGGCAAAGAACCAAATGGAGTTGATATAGTTTGAGTTGAATACAATTTGACATTTGAACCAACTGTTAAACCAAGCTTGGTAGCCAGTGTGTCTCCAAGAATAATGCAATCACATTTAAGTGGTTCAGATTTTGATGTAGTTAAGTTTTCATTAATTAATTGATAATTAATTAAGTTATTCGGATTAATTGCTTTTACAAGAACGCCATTATTTTGATCTCCTGAAATCATTAGCGATTGAAATGTTATATTGGGATCAACAAAATTAATATTATCAAATTTTGCATCATCAAATTGATAATTTTTTATATTTTCACCTAGTTTATTTATATATAAATGCCCATTAAATCCAATAATCCTATCTTGCAATTCAAGCTTAAAGCCATTCATAACCGACATTACTATAATTAGTGTGGCTACACCGATAGCGATGCCTATAAATGAGAACCAGGATATTATTGAAAGTAATCCATCAGAGCGTAATGGCTTGAGGTATTTAAAAGCTACAAATCTTTCAAAATAGTTAAATGGCACAATTATCTAATTATTATTAATCTTACTTACGATCTCATTAATTTTCACTAATTCAGTATGACCAGTCTTTCTGTCTTTAATTTCAACAGTGCTATCTTTAATGCTGTTATTTCCAAATATGATTTGTTTTGGTAGACCAATTAAATCCATTCTAGAAAATTTTGCCCCCGCACTGTCATCTTTGTTATCATATAAACAATCAATTTCTGCACTAATAAGGTCCTGGTATACAGCTTCGCACATAGCGATAGCATCTTTATCTTTAGCCTTAAGATTAATTAGGCCAACAGCAAATGGAGCCACTGAATCAGGCCATATAATCCCATTTTCGTCATGTGAAGATTCAATAATAGCACCCACAAGTCTAGAAATACCAATGCCGTATGAACCCATATGTACTGGGACAGCTTTGCCATTTGAATTTAGAACATTGGCCTTCATTGGTTCAGAATATTTAGAAGAAAAGTTAAAAATATGACCTACCTCTATTCCTTTTGTGTTGCTCTTAAATTCTTTAGGCACACTTTTTTCAAACTCTTCTTCAGAATGTTTATCATCAGCTACTGCATAAAAATCTTGGTAAGATGACACTATGGTTGAGAGATCATTTTCATAATCAAGATTTTTATCAATATCAATTAGATCTAAGATTCTATTGTCAAAATATATATCACTTTCTCCAGTATCAGAAATAATCAAAAACTCGTGGGACATATCACCACCTATTGGCCCAGTTTCTGCAGCCATAGGAATAGCTTTTAATCCAAGTCTTTCAAATGTCTTAAGGTAACAAACAAAAAATTTATTGTATGTTGTTCTTGATGCGTCTATGTCTAAGTCAAATGAATATGCATCTTTCATTAAGAATTCTCTGCCTCTCATTATTCCAAATCTTGGTCTTAATTCATCCCTAAACTTCCATTGAATATGATAAAGTAAACTTGGTAACTCTTTATATGACTTTATTGACCTTCTAAAAATATCTGTAACTTGTTCTTCATTAGTCGGTCCGTATAGCATTTCTCGATCTTGACGGTCATTAATACGCAACATTTCCTTACCATAATCATCATATCGGCCACTTTCTTTCCATATATCAGCAGGTTGAATTGTAGGCATTAAAATTTCATTTACACCTGCAGCATCTTGTTCCTCGCGAACAATATTTTCAATTTTTTTAAGGACCTTAAGACCTAAAGGCAACCATGAATAAATACCTGAACTAGACTGGCTAATCATTCCTGCTCGCAACATGTACTTATGAGAAGCAATCTCAGCATCTGCCGGAGTTTCTTTTAGAACTGGTAAAAAATAGTTACTTAACTTCATTTGAATAAAATATGTCTAAAATATATAACAAAAGACCTTGGTCTTTTAAATATATATACATAATAGACCATAATATGATCGAAATGATAGTAGTGATCATAAATTTCTTAAATATTTGTGGATTATTGGGAGCACCGGTATCATTGCCACCTTCAACAATTTTTTCGGCCTTATCACTTATATTTAATGGCAGGACAATGAACATTATTAGCCACCAGATTAATAAAAATAGGACAATAGACCCTGCAATACCCAAGATTATACTTCTTCTAGCTCTATAAGAGTGCCATTACAGTCTTTGGGATGGAGAAATACTACTGGTTTACCATGAGCTCCTATTTTAGGTTTACCTGTTCCAGTTATAGCAACCTCATGCGTATTTAATTGCTCTATTGCAGCGTTAATATCTTCAACTTCGATACATATATGATGCATACCACCTTTTGGATTTTTTTTAACAAAATTACCAATTGGTGAATCGATACCTAATTCTTCAAGGAGTTCTATTTTTGTATTACCAAGATCTATAAAGACCGTTGAAACTCCATGATCTGGTTGCTCAACAATGTCAGATACTTTAGCACCAAATACATCCTTGTATTGCCTGGCTGCAGCTTTAATATCTGGAACTGCAATTGCTATATGATTAAGTTTTCCTAACATAATATTTTAAATATGAACCAAGTGAATATTTGTCAAAGGTTTTTTCCTAGTACGTTTAAATATAAAGTTTTTTGATACACTCTCAAGTTTTTTATGAACCTTTGAATCTTTTTTGCTAAGATTATTAGAATTATCAAAGAAGTTATATATTTCCTCCTCAAGACTATCAATAATATCATCATCTTGTTCATCGAACAAATCAATACCATTACAAGATATTATTGGCGGTGAATTAAGTTTAAGTTTTTTATTGAGTATGCATGTTATATTTAGAGTGCCATTAAAACTCATGCGTTTTCGTTCTGACAGATGATAACTGTCACTTGGAACTAACTTATTCCCATCAAAATATAATCTCCCACTTATACATTGATCAATTATTTCAGGTTCGCCAGGTGCTAGTCTAAGGATATCACCATTTTGAATTAACATAGGATGTTTAACACCCAATGACTTAGCTAGTTCAGAATGATATTTTAAATGTCGGTGCTCACCATGTACGGGAACTGAAATTTCTGGTTTAATCCAATTGTACATGTCAATCATCTCATCTTTACATGGATGACCTGAGACATGGATATCTTCATCATACTCAGTAATTACATTAACATGCATTTCTGATAACTTATTAAACATTCCATAAAGTTTTTTTTCATTACCTGGAATTATTTTAGATGAAAAAATAACAGAGTCTTCTTTACTAATTTCAATTCCATGAAAATCATTATTTGCTATACGCATCATAGCTCCTCTTGGCTCACCCTGACTTCCAGTACACAAATATAATAATTCACTTTTCTTTTTTTTCGCAGCTTCTTTCTCATTAATAATCAAATTGATATCCTTTAGAATACCAACTTCACGAGCAACAGAAATCATTCGATGCATAGATCTACCAACTACTACAAGAGACCTATTTGTTTCTTTGGCTACATGAGCAACAGTTTCTAATCGTGCAACATTAGATGCAAATGATGTAACGAATACTCTATTTTTCAACTTCTTAACAACATCAACTAGATTTTTTCGAACAGTTAATTCAGAACCAGATCTACCTTTAGTCATTACATTTGTTGAATCACAAATCATTGCTGTAATTTTATTTTTACATTTTTCTTTAAAATTTCTTGGATTCGGATTTCCTATCAATGGATCAGGATCAATCTTCCAATCACCAGTATGATAAATTGTACCTAGATCAGTAGTTATAAACATTGAATTTGGCTCAGGAATTGAATGCGCCATAGTTGAAAGCTCAATATCAAATGGACCAATTTTAAAATTAGAATCTAAATCAACAATGTTAAGATAGCCTTTTAGATCAACGCCTCTTTCTTCAAATTTAAGTTTAATTATGCATGCTGTAAAAGGTGTTGCGTAAATTTGACATTGTAAATCAGGCCAAAGATAAGCAAGCGCACCAACATGATCTTCATGGGCGTGTGTAATAAAAACACCTACGAGATCATTGCGACGTTCAGCGATGAAGCTATGGTCAGCCATAATAATATCGATACCTGGCAAACTATCGTCACCAAATGTAATTCCCACATCTACTAATAGCCATTTCATTTCATCGATGTCAGGACCATAACCATAAAGATTCATGTTCATCCCTATTTCTCCTGTGCCCGCTAAAGGCAAGAATACTAGTTGATCGTCACTATTTTTTTTCATTGATTTTATTATTGATTAGATAAAGCCCTTTTAAGGTAAGTTCGTCATTAAAGTAATTAATTTTTTTAATATCTTCTTTAAAGATATGTGACAGGCCACCGGTTCCAATTACTGTACAGTTGTTAAAATTCATCTCATTCTTAATTTTATCAATTAAACCTTCTACGAGGCTTACATACCCCCAATAAATTCCAGATTCAATAGCGCTATTCGTATCTCTACCAACCACTTTTGTAGTCCTTTTTAGCTTAATTAAAGGTAATTGGGCAGTATCAACATTTAGCGATTTTATAGATAATTTTATACCAGGACAAATTAATCCGCCTTTGTAGGTCCCAGAAGAATCAATGATATCAAAAGTTGTAGCAGTTCCAAAATCAATAACAATTAACGGAACATCATACTCATTGTTTGCGGCAATAGCATTTATAATTCGATCGGTACCAAGCTCACTGGGTTTATCGATATCAATTTTCATTCCAAGTATTTGGTCTGTAGAATTTAATATATTTGGAGAAATATGGTTTTCTAAAAGAATAGATTTAATTTTTTCCAAAACCTCCGGTACTACAGAAGCAATTGTAAAGTCATAATCAGTAATAGGATTAAATTTTTTAATTAAATCAAGAAATATATTTTTACTAACTTGGTTTTTATCTAAAAAATCCACTGTAGAAATTCTATGTTGACTCAAGATAGATCCATTAGGATCGATCATTCCGATTAAAATATTTGTATTACCAATATCAATTGCTACTAACATCTAATTCCTTATTATTTTCAATTCACCAGAATTTAACTTGGTTAAACTAGTGTCAGTTCTTATTATAATCTCATAGTCATCTGAAATATTCACGAATATACCTGAGTCTTCGATTGAATTTGATATATAATTAATTTTTTCATTTATTTTCCATGCATTCCTTAACATTTCTTCTCTAATAATTGCAGCAGATTTATAGGAAAATATAAGAAGTCTATTCTCCAGGTTATTTTTTAGTTTTAGGAATACTTCATTTACATCAGTATGATTTTCTAAATGTTTATTAATATGACTTGTTTTATATATATCCAAATTAGGTGATGATATAACATTTATACCGATACCAATTATCGTATACTTATTTGCTCCATTAATAATATTTTCGATTAATGCGCCTGATATTTTTGAATCATTAATCAGTATATCATTAGGCCACTTTATTTTTAATAAGTTTGAACTACCAATAAATTGACTTAAAGTTTCATGTATAGTTACAGCTACTAAACCAGAAAGCATAGGAAGCAATTTTAAATCCCAATTTATAGGACAAATTAAAGAGCAAAATAAATTGCCCTTATTAGAAACCCATTCAGAGCCCATTCTACCCTTTCCCGCTTCCTGTTCATCAGCTAAAAACCACAATAAATCCTTGGGATTATTTTTTTCTAAATATCTCTGTGCTTCAGCATTAGTGCTATCAATTGAAGTGTAATGTTGAACATCAGGGTAAGTTTTTGTAAAATTATTATGCATATCTATATTAAAAAAAAGAACTTGCGGCGTAATTTGAAATATTAATTAAAGGTAATGGGTATATGCAGAATATAAGTATTAGAAATGCAGCTGGATGAGTTAGAAAGTTTAATGAACGATGTTTAAATCCATCGAAAGAATTTTTATTTTCATCAAAGTAAATAACTTTAATTATTCTTAGGTAATAAAATGCACCAATAACACTGGCTAAAATACCAACAACTGCCAATAAGACCAAATTACTCTCAATTGCAGCTATGAATATGTAAAATTTACCAAAAAATCCTGCTAAAGGAGGTATACCAGCTAAAGAGAACATAAATATTGTAATAACAGCTGCGTAATATGGATGAGTTTTATAGAGACCAGAAAGGTCTGAAATATTTTCATAATATTCACCTTTATTTTTCATACTTAAAATAAATGAAAATACTCCAATATTCATAATAAGATAAATAGTTAAGTAAATAATTAA
>Ga0209709_10003605_pt1 | contig 12746 bp, 12 predicted proteins | sample ArcticOcean_MG_C_2_FD_187435 | JGI IMG/M metagenome (GOLD analysis project Ga0209709, IMG submission 187435) | Marine microbial communities from western Arctic Ocean - ArcticOcean_MG_CB4_136 (SPAdes) (version 2) | ecosystem: Environmental > Aquatic > Marine > Oceanic | place: Arctic Ocean... | reverse complement strand
AAATCGTCTTTATCAAGAGATATTACTATATCATAAACACCAGGACCAAACTTTGATCCAGTTAAAGCTACTCTCAATGGTTGACCAATACCTTTAAAGTTTGTTTCATGGGATTTTATAAGATCATTCACAATAGGTTCCAAAGTTTCTTTATTTAGAACTTTTAATTCTTTAACTTTATTAGCAAACTCAAATATTATTTTTTTTGCTTTATCATCAATTAGTTTTAAATCTTCTTTATTAAAATTGACTTCATCAAAAATTATATATTTTGCATTATTGTATATATCTTCAAGTGTTTTAGCTTTATTTTTAAGAAATGTTAAAGAGTGTTTAATTTTTTCTTCTTTATTTAATTTAATCTTTTTTTTAAATTGTTCACAGTATTGAACAAAATGCTCATAAAGTTTATTTTGATCAATATTTTTAATATAATGTTCATTCATAGATAAGATGCGGCTCATATCTAATTTAGATGGTGATTTTCCAATACCTTCTAAGTTAAAATACTCAATACTTTCTTCTAAGGTAAATATTTCCTTATCTTTATAAGACCAGCCAAGTCTTAATAGATAATTTCTTAGTGCATCGGGCATTATTCCTATTTTAGAGTACTCGTCTAATGTCGATGCATTATCTCTTTTGGATAATTTTTTCCCTTCAATAGTATGAATTAAAGGGATATGAGCAAATAAAGGTAAATTCCATTTCATTGCTTCATATATTTGTATTTGTTTAAATGTATTTATTTTATGATCATCGCCTCTGATAATATGTGTCATATTCATTTGATGATCATCAACAGTTGCTGATAAATTATATGTTGGTGTTCCATCATTTCGCAAAATAATAAAATCTTCTATTGTGCTATTATTTATCTCAACATTCCCTTGAACCAAATCTTTTAATATTGATGAGTTTTCTATCTTACTTTTAAATCTAATAACTGGCTTAATGTCTTTTGGTCCATCACTCTCTTTTAATTCCCTACATTTTCTATTGTATGTATAGGGAAGTTTTTTTTGTTTTGATCTTTTTTTTTGACTTTCTATTTCCTCTAAAGAACAAAAACATTTATAGGCATGTCTATTTTTCAGTAATTCGTTAGCAACATTTATATGATCATTTATTTTAGTCGATTGTACGTATTCTTCTCCATCATGTTCTATTCCAATCCATTTTAAAGATTTAATAATTTGAATTTTATGTTCATCTTTAGATCGTTCTTTATCTGTATCTTCAATTCTTAAGTTAAAAGTTCCTTTTTGATTTTTTGAATACAACCAATTAAATAGTGCAGTTCTTACACCACCAATATGTAGTGCTCCAGTAGGTGAGGGAGCAAATCTTGTTGCTACTTTAGACATTGGAAATGTTTAGACTATTTTTTTAGAAGTTTCTATATAAAGATACTAAAACACCTTGAACTTTTACTCTATCTGGACCAAAAATTTTAGTTTCATAGTTTCTGTTGGCACTTTCAAGAGCTATCGATTTCCCTTTTCTTCTAATTCTTTTTAACATTGCTTCATGATCATCTATTAACGCAACAACAATCTTACCATTATCAGCTGTGTCGGTTTTTTTGACAATTACCGTATCACCCTCGTTAATTCCAGCCTCTATCATAGAATCTCCTTGAACCTTTAGTCCAAAGTATTCTCCATTTTTCTCTAAATTATTTGGTAAAGGTATTCTAGAAACTTCATTTTGAATTGCTTCAATTTGTGTACCTGCAGCAATTTTTCCTAATACGGGAATTTCTGTTCCTTCAGAATTATTATTTTCCACATCTAAACCACCACTTATTACACTTGGTGAAAAGTTATTATAAATATCATTTGCAGAAGCTGTTTCTGGTAGCTTAATTACCTCTAAAGCTCTAGCTTTATGTGCAAGTCTTCTAATAAATCCCCTTTCTTCTAAAGCACTTATTAATCTATGAATTCCTGATTTAGATTTTAAATTCAGTGCCTCTTTCATTTCCTCATAAGAAGGCGATATGCCAGTAGCTCTCAACTTCTTGTTGATAAATAAAAGCAGGTTTTTTTGTTTTTTTGTTAGCATAAGAACAAATATCGTACAAACTTGTTCTACAAAAGTTCTCTTAATTAAACAATAGCTAAAAAGGTCAATAAAATATAGGTTTTTTGACTAAAGAACTGAAAAAATTAAATTTTTTTCTAGGTTATTTAAAAGCGATTCACCAATCAAGAAAGTTTTAATATTAGTTTTTTTATTTATTTCTAAAAGTTCTTCTTTTGTTTTAATTCCACTTTCTGAAATTAATGGTCCGGGATGATTAACTAAAATATCATGAATATCATAAGTTGTATTTATATCTGTCTTTAAAGTTTTAAGATTTCTATTATTAATACCTATTAAAACCTCTTTAAAATTAAGAGCTTTTTTTGCTTCTTCAACTGTGTGAACTTCAACAATTATTGACATATTAAATTTTAATGCTTCTTCGTATAATTCATAAGCAAGATCATCGGAAACACCAGCCAATATAATTAATATTGCGTCTGCACCATAACTCTTTGCAAGAGGTACTTGAAATTTATCTATAAAAAAATCCTTACAAAGAATAGGTAGATTTATTTTTTCTTTAACTTTACTTACATGAGTTAAATTTCCAAGAAAGAAATTTTCCTCAGTTAAGATTGACAAACAAGTTGTTTTATTTTTGTAATAAATATTTGCAATTTTTAAAGGATCATATTCCTTTATAATGATACCAGCAGATGGGCTAGCTTTTTTAATTTCAGCAATTATTGAAATTTTACTATTATTAATATTGTTTTGAATTTTTTCTTTAAAATTAATAAATAATTTATTATTATCAATTTTTTCATTTAATAAATTTAAAGAAATAGATTTTTTCAATAAATCGATTTTTTCAACTTTTTTTTTAATTATTTTACTTAATATATTTTCAGCCATTTTGTATTCTTTTTAAGTTTTTGTATGTTTTTCCTGACAAGATATGTTTTCTGGCATCTTCATAGGCATTATTAAATACCTTATGCTTTTCTGCAACCATTAGTCCAGCAGCAGCATTTAAGCAAACTGCTTTTGAAAAATCATTATCTTTCCCTTTAAATATATTTATTATTTTATTTGCATTAAATTGAGAATCATCACCTAGTAAATCTTCAAATTTATTTGCTTCTATATTTAATTCTTTAGGGTTGATAGTTATTTCAGTGATTTTACCATTTTTTAATTGAATAACATTTGTTTTTTCATATGGTGATATTTCATCTAAACCATCTTCACTATTGACAATCCAAGCAAATTTAATATCTAAATTATTTAATGCTTCACCAAAAATTTTGAGTAATCTTTTATCATAAACTCCAACAACTTGTCTCTCCACAAGGGCAGGGCTGCTTAATGGACCAATCATATTAAATATTGTTCTTTTGCCTATCTTCTTTCTTGTTGGCCCAACAAACTTCATTGTACTGTGATAATTTGGAGCAAACATAAAACCAAAGTTATTTTTATTAATTTGTTTCTGAATATCTTTTGGTTCTAAATCAATCTTTATATTTAAAGCTTCTAAAACATCACCTGATCCACATTTAGATGAAACAGCCTTATTTCCATGCTTAGCAATTTTGATACCCATACTAGCTAATAGTAATGCTGAAGCAGTTGATATGTTTAAAGTATTCTTACCATCACCTCCAGTTCCGCAAGTATCTACACAATTTTTAACATCAACTCTTTTAGATTTTTTTCTAAGAACAAATACACCACCAGCTATTTCATCTGAAACTTCACCTTTTGTTGAAAGTAGGGTTAAAAAATCAAATATTTCGCCATCAGAAGCTTTACCCTCCATTAGTATTTCAAAAGCTGCTTTGCTTTCATCAAATGATAAATCTTGTTTATTCTTTAGCTTTTCAAGAAACTTTTTCATTAGTTTTGGTAATTAATAAAATTTTTTAATATTTTGATACCAATAATAGTTTTTATACTCTCAGGATGAAATTGAACACCATGAATATTGTATTTTTTATGTTTTACACCCATTATAATTCCATCATCAGTTTGAGCAGTAATATCAAGCTCTTTAGAGAGTGTTTTTTTATCAATAATTAAGCTGTGGTATCTTGTGGCTTCAAATTTAGAAGGAAGATTTTTTAATATTCCAATTTTATTGGATCTTATTAAGCTAGTCTTTCCATGCATTAATTTTTTTGCTTGAATGATTTTTGAACCAAATACTTGTCCAATAATTTGATGTCCCAAACAAACACCCAGAATTGGTATTTTTTTATATAGAGATTTAACTATCTTAATGCAATTTCCGGATTGATTTGGATTGCCAGGGCCTGGTGATATAACAATTCTATCATACTTATTTTTGAGTATTTTTTTGTCAGTTATTTCGTCATTTCTCACAATATCAACTTTAACTTTAAGGGACGATAAGTAATGGTACAAGTTAAATGTAAAACTATCATAATTATCAATCAATATAATCTTCATTATTTTAAAGCGTTGAGTAAAGCTTTTGCTTTATTAACAGTTTCTTCATATTCTTTAATAGGGTTACTATCCGCAACTATTCCAGCACCTGCCTGAACATAAAATTTATTATTTTTTGCTACAGCTGTTCTTAAAGCTATACAAGTATCAAATTCACCATTAGCTGAGAAATAACCTATGCCACCAGCATAAACCTTTCTTTTTGTAGACTCAAGTTCGTCAATAATTTCCATAGCTCTAATCTTTGGAGCTCCTGACACCGTGCCAGCTGGAAATCCAGCAAGCAGTGATTTAAATTTAGAATATTTCTTATTATAAATACCCATTACATTAGATACTATATGCATTACATGTGAATATTTTTCAATTGTAAAACTTTCAGTTACTTTTACTGAATTAATTTTTGAAACCTTGCCCGCATCATTTCTTCCTAAATCTAGTAACATTAGGTGTTCAGAGAGTTCTTTTTTATCTTTAAGTAAATTTTTTGCATTTAAATTATCCTCTTTAGCATTTTTCCCTCTAGGCCTTGTGCCAGCTATTGGTCTAACTGTAATTTTGTTATCTCTTAACCTGACTAAAATTTCCGGACTGGCACCTATAATCTGAAAATCTGAAAAATTAAAAAAATACATAAAAGGTGAAGGGTTTGTCACTCTTAGTTTTTTATAAATTTCTAGAGGTTTTTTTGATAATTTAGCTTCAAATCTTTGACTTAATACAACCTGAAAAATATCACCAATTTTAATATAATTTTTTGCTTTATTAACCATTTTTAAAAATATATTTTTTTTAATATTTGATTTAACTTTTATTTTATTAATAGTTTTATGAGATTTAGATCTATTTTGATTTTCCAAAGATTGTACTAAAAGACTATTTATTTTTTTTTCAACTTCGTAATATTTCTTTTCATAATTATTAATTTTTTCATCACTAAAAATATTAATTATATAAAAAATTTTTTTTTTTAAGTTATCATGTATTATTAATGTTTTTGGTCTCAATAATCTTACATCAGGAAGTTTTAAGTCATCTTTACATTTGTTTGGAATTTTTTCGACATATCTAATTGCATCATAAGAAAAATATCCTGCAATTAGCGAAGAAATTGGTGGTAAGCCAAAAGGTATCTTAAATTTAAAATTTTCTATAATACTTTCGATTACTTTTTTTGGTTCACCTTTAATTTTTATTTTATTTTTTTTGTTAATTAAATAACAATTATTTTTATTAAACTCCCATATTTTATCTGGATCTTTACCAAAAATTGTATATCTGCCTTTAATTATTCCCTTTTCAACAGATTCAAATATGAAGCTATTTTTTTCTATTAAAAAATTATCAATTAAATTTAGAATTTCTTTATCATCTTTAATTTTTTTAGATTTGAATAATATTTGGTTTTTCTTTTTTTTATGCTGAAACTTAAAATTGGTGAAGTTTCTATTCATCATCATTTAAAATAATTTTTAACTCTTTCAAGTGTTTTTTCATTAATTTTAACTTTATATTTTTGAGCTATGTAATAATCATAAGACTTATACACAGTATCTCTTATTTTAATATTAGCTTGCTCTTTATAGTTTAAAAATTCTTCAGAATTTTCACTAATGTTATTCTTAGATATTTTTTTAATATTTGCTAAAAAAATATTATTTTTTTCATCACCAATTAAAACAAACGAATTAATTGGTTGTGTGTACAATAATTTTACAGAGTTAATTTCAAATTTTTTATTGTCTTTAATTGAATTCAATTTTATTTGATTAATATTTAATGAATTACTTTTTGCTAAATTTTTAAAGTCTATATTAGTGTATTTTTTATTAACTATTTTATCAAATATTTTTTTATTATATTCATATTTATTTTTTTCAAATAATAATTTTTTTATCTTATCTAAAAATTTTAGATTTTTGATTGATGGTAAAGTTTTGTTAATATCATTTACCTTAAATAGTACATAAAATTCATTTTCATCAATTAATTGAATATTATTTTCATTTCTTTTTTGATAAATTTTTTCCTCTATACTACTACTTTTATTATTTGGTTTAAATTTACTTTTATTTATAGTTTTAATTTTTAGATCATCAACTAATTCTTGAAAATTTATTTCATTTGAAATTTTATTTTCTATTTCATCAATTTTTTCAAAAAAAAGCTCATTAAATTCATCTGTAGCAACCAAGTCTTTTGGTGTTATCTTTGCATAAGAAAAATTAATATATTCTTCTTTTAAACTTTCACTATTTAATTCTATATATTTATTAATTTCATCTAACGTAAAATTTTTCTTTTTTTTATAGATTGTTTCTAAATTAATAAATTCTATATCAATTTTTCCAGTTTGCTCTTTATAAAGATTATTTGTTATGAATAAAGGTGACTGTATTCCACCACTAACATAAGAAAATAATCTTTTTCTTAATTCATTTTTTTTTATTTTTTCTTCAAATTGGACTGCTGTTAAATTTTGTAATAATAAAAATTTTTCATACTTGATTCTTGAAAATAAATTATTTTCACCTAGGAATTGTTTATTTTTTTTAATTACATTAACAAGAGATTGTTCAGAAACTGTAATATTTAAATCTTTTACTTCCATATTAAGCAATGTTACTGAAACTAATTCACTTAATAATTGTTCCAATATTTCTTTATCAATATTATCTCTAATAACCTTTTGATCTATTCTTGAGTTATTTAAATAGTCCATAAAATCTTGAGTTGAAATATTATGGTTGTTTATTTTAACTATACTGTTTTGATTTCCAGAGCTAAATACGCCACCCATGCCCCAAAAAATAAATGGTATTATTATTATGACTAATAATATTTTTGCAAATATAGTTTTTGAAAATTTTCTAATATTACTTAACATTGATATTTTTTAATTTATTGATCTATTAAAAACAAATCTATAGATTAATTATTTCAATATGACAAATAAATATATGTATTTTATAGCTAACTGGAAAATGTTTGGTGATGTAAAATCCCTTAAATCACTTAATAAAGTTATTAAATTTTCAAAATCTAATAAAATTAATAAAGCTAGATTAATTTATTGTCCCCCTTACACTTTAATTAGTTCCTTTTTGAAAAAATTCAAAAACTGTCAAATTGATATTGGAGGTCAAAATTGTCATGAAAGTGAAAGTTACGGTGCCCACACAGGTTTTATTAATTCTCACATGTTAAAAAATGTGGGTGCAAATTATGTAATTATTGGACATTCAGAGAATAGAGAAAAAAGTGAAAATAATAAATTAATTAATTTAAAAATAAAAAGTGCACTTAAGGCAAAATTAAAAGTTATTTTTTGTATTGGTGAAACTTTAAGTGAAAAAAGGAAAAAACAGACACAATTAATTTTATCCAAACAAATTAAAGTTGGTTTAGATAAGATAAAAATTAAATCAAAGATTTTTATAGCTTATGAGCCTGTTTGGGCTATAGGCACTGGTAATGTTCCAAAACCAAAAGACTTATTAAAAACAATTGAGTTTATTAAAAGTAAATTTAAAGGTAAAACACCTAAAGTTCTATATGGTGGCTCTGTTAATCCACAAAATATTAAAAACTTAAAAGAAATTAATAACATTGATGGATTTTTGATTGGTGGAGCTTCACAAAACCCAAAAAAATTTATTGATATAGTTAAAAAAACATATAATTAACACTCATGGAAAATGTTTTATTAATACTTAATGTCATAATTGCAATTGTGCTTGTCCTATTAATTTTACTTCAAAAATCAGAAGGTGGAGCCCTTGGTATTGGTGTATCCCAAGACAATTTTATGTTTTCTAGATCTGCTGGAGATTTTATGACTAAAGCTACGGCCGTTGTAGCCACATTATTTATTATATGCAGTTTGAGCTTAACAATAATTTCTAGAGATGAACTAGAGTCTAAAGTATCTGTTATTGATAAAATGGAAGAAAAAAGTGATGATACACCTAAAATTCCTGAAAATAACAATTAACACTTTTCATTTATGGAATAAGCCAGTATAAAATACTTCCATGGCGCGATATATATTTGTCACCGGCGGTGTGGTCTCATCTTTAGGTAAAGGTCTTTCTTCTGCATCTTTAGCTTACTTATTACAATCAAGAGGATTTAAAGTTAGAATAAGAAAACTTGATCCATATCTTAATGTGGACCCAGGTACAATGAGTCCATTCCAACATGGAGAAGTTTTTGTAACTGATGATGGTGCAGAAACTGATTTAGATTTAGGTCATTATGAAAGATTTTCTGGAACTTCAGCAAAAAAATCAGACAATATTACTACTGGAAAAATTTACAGCGATGTTTTAAAAAAAGAACGTGAGGGTAGGTACTTAGGTAAAACAGTCCAGGTTATTCCACATATAACAGATCGTATTAAAGAATTTATAAGAAACAATACTGCAAAAGAAGATTTTGTAATTTGTGAAATAGGGGGGATAGTAGGTGATATAGAAAGTCTTCCATTCGTAGAAGCAATAAGACAATTTTCAAATGATGTTGGAAAAAAAAATACTTTATTTATTCACCTAACTTTAGTCCCTTATCTTAAAGCGTCTGATGAGATAAAAACTAAACCAACTCAGCACTCTGTTAAAGAACTTAGAAGTATAGGTATTCAACCTGATATTATTATATGTAGATCTGAAAGACCTATTCCATTAGAGCATAGAAAAAAAATATCTTTGTTTTGTAATGTAGACATCAAAAATGTAATTCAAACAGTTGATGTTAAAACTATTTATGAAGCACCCATCAGCTTTAATAGAGAAAATCTAGATACTCAAGTTCTTGAATATTTTAAAATCAAAACAAAAAAAAGAGTTAATTTAGATCCCTGGAAAAAAATTACAAAAATTGTTTTACACACTAAGAAATCAATCAACATTGCCATCATAGGTAAGTATGTTAATTTAAAAGATGCTTATAAATCTTTAGATGAAGCATTAACACATGGTGGAATTAGTAATAATTTAAAAATAAATTTAGTTAGAATTGACTCTGAAAAATTAAAAATTTCTGAAATTAAGGAAAAATTAAAAAACATATCTGGAATTTTAATACCAGGTGGTTTTGGAAAAAGAGGTACTGAAGGAAAAATAGAATCTATCAAATACGCAAGACAAAATAAAATTCCTTTTTTAGGAATATGTTTTGGAATGCAAATGTCAATCATTGAGTTTGCTAGAAATAAACTTAAAATTAAAAAAGCAACTTCAAGTGAATTTGGTAAAGGAGGCATACCTATTATTGGCTTAATTAATGAGTGGAATAAAGATGGAAAAATAATTAAAGGAACTGATAAGAATTTAGGTGGAACAATGAGACTTGGACTTTATGAAGCTATATTAAAAGATAATTCTTTGATTAAAAATATTTATAAATCAAAATCTATCAAAGAAAGACATAGACACAGATATGAAGTTAATATTGCCTATAAAGACCAATTTGAAAAAAATGGAATGATATTCTCAGGGTTATCTCCTGACAATCAATTACCTGAAATAATTGAATTAAAAAATCATCCTTGGTTTATTGCTGTTCAATTTCACCCTGAATTTAGATCTAGACCTTTGACCCCGCATCCATTATTCTCATCATTTATCAAAGCAGCTAAAAATCATATATGAAAAGTATAAAAGTAAATTGTGGTAATATAAAAATCTCAAATAATAATAAAATTTGTATTATTGCAGGACCATGTCAACTTGAAACAGAACAACATGCTATGGATATGGCTGGTAAAATTAAGGAAATCACCTCCAAACTTAACATTGGATTTATCTATAAAACGTCTTTTGACAAAGCTAACCGCACAAGTCTTAAAGGTAAACGAGGTGCTGGATTAGACCATTCATTACCAATTTTTGATAAAATCAAAAAAGAATTAAAAGTACCGATTTTAACTGACGTGCATAATGCTGAGCAATGTTCCATTATTGCCGAACATGCTGATATATTACAGATACCAGCTTTTTTATGCAGACAAACAGATTTATTAATAGCCGCAGCTAAAACTAATAAAATTATTAATGTTAAAAAGGGTCAATTTTTAGCACCATGGGACATGGTTAATGTAACAAAAAAAATTTCAGACTCAGGAAATAATAATATTTTAGTTACCGAAAGAGGAGCAAGTTTTGGTTATAATACTTTAGTCTCTGATATGAGATCATTACCTATTATGGCAAAAAATGGTTACCCTGTAATTTTTGATGCAACACATTCGGTTCAACAACCAGGTGGCCTTGGTGACACAAGTGGAGGGCAAAGAGAATTTGTTGAATATTTAGCAAGAGCTGCAGTTGCAGTTGGTGTTGCTGGTGTATTTATTGAAACACATCAAGATCCCGATAATGCTCCTTCCGATGGTCCAAATATGGTACCATTAGATAAATTAGAAAATTTATTAACTCAACTTTTTGAAATTGATAATTTAATTAAAAAATAAATGAGTAAAATTTTAAAGATAAGAGGTCGTCAAGTTTTTGACAGCAGAGGAAATCCAACGGTTGAAGCAGAAGTATATTCTAAAAATTTAAGTATGTCCGCAATATGCCCATCAGGTGCATCCACTGGAACACACGAAGCGTACGAAAAAAGAGACAAAAATAATAAAAAATATTTAGGAAAAAGTGTTTTAAGTTCAGTTAATTTAATAAACAAAAAAATTTCAAACAAACTAAAAGGTCAAAATATTCATAATCAAGAAAAAATTGATAGATTACTAATAAAACTTGATGGAACAAAACAGAAATCTTTATTAGGTGCAAATGCTATCTTAGCAGTATCATTGGCTGTAAAAAAACTTTCTGCAAAAATTAAGAAAATACCTTTGTATAAAACTTTTCTAGTTAAGAAAAATTTTCAACTACCTTATCCGATGATGAATGTTATTAATGGAGGAGTTCATGCTAATAATGGTTTAAGAATTCAAGAATTTATGATTAGACCCGACAAAGCCAAAAATTTTTCTGAAGCAATGAGAATCTGTTTTTTAGTCATACAAAATTTGAGAAATATAATTAAAAAAAAAAAATTATCAACGTCAGTAGGGGACGAAGGTGGATTTGCACCAATGATTAGCAGTAATGAAAGCGCTTTAAATTTAATTGTAGCAGCCATAAAAAGTGCTGGTTTTAAAAATGGTAAGGATGTATCGATATGTCTTGATGTTGCTGCAAATGAATTATTTGAAAAAAATAAATATTCCATCCACTCAAAAAGCCTTACGTCAGTAGATAAATCAATTAAAGAATATAAAAAAATTCTTAGCAAATATAAAATAAAATCTATTGAAGATCCTTTTGCCGAAAATGATTGGTCTTCTTGGAATAAATTAATGAGATCTATTAAAAATATTCAAATTGTTGGCGATGATTTATATGCGACGAATTTACAAAGGTTAAAATGGGGTTATTTAAACAATTCTTCTAACTCAATTTTGATTAAACTTAATCAAATAGGAACTGTTACTGAAACTTTAGAAGTAATTAAATTTGCTCAATTAATTGGTTTTAAAACTATAATATCACATCGATCTGGTGATAGTGAGGACACTTTTATAGCAGATTTTGCTGTTGGAACTAATTCAAATCAAATCAAAACAGGCTCTTTAGCTCGATCTGAAAGAGTTTCTAAATATAATCAATTATTACGTATAGAAGAAGAACTAGGAAAAAAAGCAAAAATGAATAAGATTCATTAATGTTTTCGAAAATAAAAAATAATTATTTTTTACTTATATCAACCTTCTTTATTCTTTATTTACTTTTTAATCTTTTTGATGGTGAAAGGGGTCTCTTTTCATATTTCAAAAAAAATAACTTATTACATAATTTACAAAATAAAGAAATTGAATTATCAAATAAAATAATAGATTTAGATTTAAAAAATTCTTTGTTAACTTACAACCTAGACTTAGATTATATAGAAATTCTTATTAGAAAAAAATTTTTATTTGGAAAAAAAAATGAAACTCTTTATATAAACAATAATAATGCCAATTAGACATCCTGAAAAAATTAATAAACCAATTAATCCAATTAAAAAAAAACCAAATTGGATCCGATCCAAATTAATTAATAGCAAAAAATTTTTCTTAACAAAAACAATTATTAATAGTAATAATCTTGTAACCGTATGCCAGGAAGCAAACTGTCCAAATATTACTGAGTGTTGGAGCAAGCACCATGCAACATTCATGATCATGGGAGACACAT
>Ga0209709_10003604_pt1 | contig 12751 bp, 7 predicted proteins | sample ArcticOcean_MG_C_2_FD_187435 | JGI IMG/M metagenome (GOLD analysis project Ga0209709, IMG submission 187435) | Marine microbial communities from western Arctic Ocean - ArcticOcean_MG_CB4_136 (SPAdes) (version 2) | ecosystem: Environmental > Aquatic > Marine > Oceanic | place: Arctic Ocean... | reverse complement strand
TGCCTTAAGAGAATTTCCTGTTGTTAATAGCTCATTTGATTTGGATAAAAATACTCACGACTTACATGACTTTATCAACTTGGGTATAGCTGTTGACTTGAATAGAGAGGGACTACTTGTTGGAACCATTAAAGATTCAGATTCATTCAATTTACGTGGACTAGCAAGAAAAATTACAGAAGTTTCTTCCGTTCTTAGAAATAAAGAATATGGCTTGGAAGATGTTACAGGTAGCACATTCACAATATCTAATAATGGATCTTTTAACTCATTCATCACATCACCAATTATTAATCAGCCAAACGTGGCAATTCTCTCTACTGAATCGATTAAGAAAAAACCAGTAGTTATTGAGTCTACAGACGGATCTGATTCAATTGCTATAAGAAATACTGGTGTGCTGAGTCTTACTTGGGACCATAGAGTTTTTGATGGCTCAACAGCTTTGTTATTTTTAAACAGTATTAAAGATAAACTAGAGAATCACTCTTGGGTAGACGATCTGAATTGAGAAAACTAAATGTAAGATGGCTGGGTAGTCTTCCATATTCAGAAGCATTGATTCTTCAAAAAGGGCTTAAAGATTCTGTATCAGATGAATACAACCCATATGATTACCTTCTTCTTTTAGAACACAATAATGTCATTACTATAGGTAGAACTGGCGATGCAAAAAACCTCCTTTTTGATCGTGACCAGCTCCAAAAAAAAGGAATTGAATTTTTTGAAACCGATCGTGGCGGAGATGTAACTTTTCATGGGAAAGGTCAATTGATTGGCTATCCAATAATGAGGCTCCAAGATCCAAAAAAAGTTATACCTTTTGTAAGGAGTCTTGAAGAGACAATAATTAAAACTCTTAATAGTTTCGATATAGATGCTTTTTCAAAAGAAGATGATACCGGAGTCTGGACACCTAAAGGCAAGATTGCATCCATAGGAGTAAAAGTTAGCAAGTGGACAACTTATCATGGCTTCTCATTAAATATCTTTGATAAACTCGAAGGTTTTAACCTTATAAACCCTTGCGGAAACAAAGATGAAAAGATATCTGCAGTACATACTTTTAATAAAGAAATTTCATTTGATGATGTTGTAAATAAATTAACTTCAACTTTTGTAGATGAATTTGGATACAAAGATGTTGGCATACAAATGTCACAATTCACCCCAACACAGCTTAAAAAACATAAAAAACATGAAATTGATGAGATGCTTGATAAGGGAGTTTTTCAAAAAAATAATAATATTGTACCAATCACCATAAAAGGTTTGCTACCGGATGAACCACAGAGACCTGAGTGGATGAAAGTTAAAGCTAACTTAGGAAAAGACTACAGAGATTTAAAAAATTTAATCTCTGAAAAAAAACTTAACACTGTTTGTGAAGAAGCCTCCTGTCCGAATATATATGAGTGTTGGTCTATGGGTACTGCAACTTTTATGATCATGGGAGATACATGTACCAGAGCTTGTGGATTCTGTGATGTGAATACTGGAAAGCCTTGTGATCTTGATGACCTAGAGCCATTACGTGTTGCAGAAAGTGTTCAGACTATGGAGTTGACTCATGCTGTAATAACTTCTGTAAATAGAGACGATCTTCCAGATGGTGGTTCAAATTTTTTTGCAAATACAATAGATGAAGTTAAAAGATTAAACCCATCTACAAGTGTTGAAGTACTTATTCCAGACTTTAAAGGAGATAGAAGAGCCATAGATAATATTATTGAAGCTAGCCCAGAAGTCTTAAACCATAATTTAGAGACAGTCCCACGACTTCAACGAGAAATAAGAACAGCAGCATCCTATGGCCGCTCGCTTTCATTACTTCAATACGCAAAAGATTCTGCATTTCTAGGGAAAACTAAAACAGGTCTCATCGTGGGTATGGGGGAAGAGTTTGAAGAAGTAATTGCAGTATTAGAAGACTTGTCACAAATTAATGTTGATATTGTAACTATTGGACAGTACCTTAGGCCGACAGCTAAACATAGACCAATTCATAGGTATGTTGAAAAAGAAGAATTCGTAAAATATAAAACTATAGGAGAATCCTTTGGAATTCCCCATATCGAATCAGGCCCACTTGTCAGATCTTCATATCACGCAAAAGACTCTTTTGCCTCAGTGTAACTAACACCTATACTGTTTAAATGTTCAACAAAGTTACAACCTCTGTAAGAATCCTTGCAGCTGCGGGTGTCGAGGAAGCTGGTTCAGGCCATCCAGGGATGCCATTAGGAATGGCTGACGTAGGAACTGTTCTATATAAAAACTTTTTAAAAGTCTCAAATCAAAATCCTACATGGATAAATAGGGATAGATTTATTCTTAGCCCTGGTCATGGATCAATGTTGTTGTATTCATTACTTCACTTAAATGGATTCGATCTATCTACTGAAGATTTAAGAAATTTTCGCCAATATCACTCAAAAACACCAGGACATCCCGAACTTGATTCCACTTTAGGCATAGATATGACAACTGGACCTTTAGGACAAGGGTTTTCAACAGGAGTAGGTTTTGCAGTTGCGGAAAAATATCTTTCCGAGCTTTTAGGGAACGACGTTATTGATCATTTTACTTATGGGATAGTTTCAGATGGAGATTTGATGGAGGGAGTTTCATTTGAAGCTGCAGAGTTAGCAGCTGTGTGGCAACTTGGTAAGCTAATCTATATATTTGATAATAATAATATTTCTATTGATGGAAGAGTATCTAAGGTTTCTATAACTAATCAAAAAAAGAAGTTTGAAGCAATTGGGTGGCATGTTCTTGAAATAGATGCACATAACGAAGATGAGATAAATACAGCTCTGGAAAATGCGAAACTTATTACAGATAAGCCATCACTTATAATGGCTAAATCTATTATTGGAAAATTTGCACCAAATAAACAAGATACAAGTGGTATTCATGGTTCTCCACTCGGAGCTGAAGAGATGGAAGAGTTTCAACAAAATCTTGAATGGCAGGGAGATGTCTTTAAACATGATGCAGATGTTTATGACTATTTTGCAGAAAAAAGAGCTCTCGACAATTCTTCATTTTCTGATTGGGAGAAAATATTTAAAGAAAAATATAATAATGATGAAGTATTTAAAAAAAGTTGGGATTTACTTACTTCTAATGAAATATCCCTAGATTTTAATTCTGAAAACTCTTCACAAGCAACACGAATTGCAGGATCAAATATACTAAGCCAGATTGGCAAATCGTCTAATAATATTATTGGTGGCTCAGCAGACCTTACAGCTTCAACTAAGCAGATAGTTGGTAACTCAACATTTTCAGCTTCAGATTATTCAGGAAGAAACATTGAGTACGGTATTAGAGAACATGCAATGGGTGCAATTGTAAATGGAATCACTCTACACAGTTATTTAATTGGTTATGGAGCAACTTTTTTAGTTTTCTCTGATTATATGAGACCAAGCATAAGACTTGCTTCCCTCATGGAGACTGATTCAGTGTATATATTCACTCATGATTCAATATACCTAGGAGAAGATGGACCAACACATCAGCCAATAGAACATTTAATGGCCTTACGACTGATTCCCAATTTGGATGTAATCCGTCCGTCAAATAGTATTGAGGTTGAGCATGCATATAGATATGCATTTACAAAATCTGGCAATCCAAAAGCAATAATTCTCACAAGGCAAAATCTTGAATATCTTGAATTTGAAAATAGTTACGAAAATTTTTCAACTGGTGCCTCTATAGTTTCAGAAGGAAATAAAATTACAATTTTTGCCTCTGGCTCTGAATTAGAACTTGCATTTGGGGTTAAAGAATACCTCAAAGAGACATCTGTGAGGATTGTGAGTATTCCAATATTAAATAAATTAGAACATGTGGACTCGGAAACACTTAATAGTCTTAAGATAACGAACTTGAATTTCACTATTGAGCTAGGAAGATCTATTGGATTGACAACATATCTAGGAAATATAACGAAGTCTTTTAGCATTGATCAATTCGGGATATCAGCCCCAATTAAAAATTTACAAGAAGAGTTTAAATTTACTGTTGAAAATATTGGTAGTGATATTAGGAAGTTTTTAACCTAACAACCTGTATATTTTTTCATCTCTGATTTTGTCCTAGCTCCCGCAACACCATCAGGGATGAGACCAACTTTTCTTTGGAAGGCTTTTATCGCTTCTTTTGTATACGAGCCCATTTCACCATCTATAATCCCGGGATTAAAGCCATTATTTGAAAGATAAGTTTGGATTCCCTCAACAGAGTTTAAGTTTGCAGAACTGTTATCACGAGCAGCACATGTATTAGTTACACATCCTGTATAAGCTCTCATAGAAGCTTTAGTGTTGTTGCCAACGACACCATCTGCTAGTAAACCATTAATTTGTTGAAAAGCTTTAATTGCCGAAACTGTCTTTGGGCCAGACTGTCCATCAATTGGTCCAGGTTTAAAACCATTGTTAGTTAGAAATTGCTGTATATCTAGAATATTTGTTAATTTAGCATTTGAATTATCTTTTGCAACACAGTCATCGTTTCCTTCATTAGGATTGGACACTGCTGTTTGGGCTGCTGTTCCCACTTCTCCGCCAACTGGCTCCCAGCCACTTTGAAATGGTGTTTGATTATATACCTCCGAGTTAATTAAAGATTTAGTAACTAGTTTATTAACCATAAAAGAAACTTCTCCTATGGATGTTTTCCGACTAGGACAAAATTTATCAGCTAAAGAACTACAAGCTGGAATGATATCATTAGCTGCAAGTGTATAAATGCTGCTTGTCCAGTTACTTCCTCCTTCATCTGAATAAGGATCAGTACTACCTGTAAGATTGTTTGCAGTACCAGCTTTTACAGCTTTCGTTAACATGCATGCAAACTCATCCCTTGAGACAGATTCTTTTGGTAGGTATTGAAAAGGACTACCAAAGCAAACCTGCATCCCATAATAGGGCATACCATTGATGGCCTTTTGATAGATACTTTGATCATCATCACTATAAGCATTGGGAGCATCTAAAGGAATCCCACCAGTCACTGCTACAACTGCGGCAGCTTCTTCTCTTGTTATAGTTTTATTTTGACAGGCTGTTGAGCTTTGAGAACATTTGTCCAGTAAGCCAGCTTCACTCAGGTAAAGTAGTCCACTTGTTGAAGTTGCATACTGAGCAGTATCTCCTGTAGTAGTCACTACACTTCCACCATTTGAGTTACTGGAAGTAGATGTTGTATTAACAGTTACTGGACCAACATTTAAAGTTGAAACATCAGAGGCACTTGAAGTTTTAAAATAATGTGAAGTAAATCCAAGTTGAGATTTTATATTTCTACCAGATTTTGTTACAGTTTTAGCAGCTCCATTTCTATATCCTTTCATTGTTATTTCAGTTGCAGCACCAGACGATGCAGCAGCTGATACATAAATATCTGTAATAGCATCAAAACAAGGAATATCTCCACACAAAATATTTTTAGACAGTTGGTAAGTAGTAAAATCATATGACCAGGCAGACTTCGGATTTCCCACTCTATTATCAATTGACCATGGGTCATCGACAGTTTGTAAATATGGCCATACAGTTGATGATCCAAAACCTACAGCATTGTCATTAGTCTTACCTCCCGTAGAGGAAGAATAAAATGCCTGAATAACTCCACTTCGTGTATAACCACCACCATAAGTAATAACTTTTCCAGATGTGTTATTTACTGCTTGGACCCAATTAGGTCCTGCGATTTCTTTTAAATATCCGTAATAATATTGACTTGATGCAGTTGATCCAATATGACACCAACAGTATGCTTTTTGTTTTTCAGATAGGCCTGCATCGTAAGCTGTTTGTTGGCTAGGAATATTTTCATCTAAATAATGAAAAACTGCGTAGCTTCTGCCAACCAATGCTTGTGCTTCTAATGCCTTTATATTCCAGTGAGATGGCATTTCAGCTAACCCATAAAGATATTTTTCTAAATTTACAGCTAGAGATACATGGAATCCTGTAGATACTGATTTTGACCTAAGCTTAAGTTCTCCGTGCTTATGCTCCCGAGGACCGACTCTAATCCTTCCTCCTTCAGACCATTTTATTGTCATACTACAACTTGCAGTTTGCTTGGAAACAAGAGGATGACCAGTAAAATAACAACCGTTACTATTGTTAATAACAGATATAGTTGCACCACCACTAATTTTTATCGGACCCCAAACAGACTCACATACACCATCACCAGTAGCATCACTTTTAATAGCAGCAACAGTAGCATCATCAATCGCTCCTGATTGGTTTATTCCCTTAGAAGCTTGATAGGCCCTGATTGCATTGGCTGTTTTATCTCCGTAAGAGCCATCTACTGGTCCTGGCTCAAAACCCCTCGATGCTAAAAATCCTTGAACACCTGCAGTTTGAGTAAGACCATCTTGACATATAAATAATGTTGGAGGACTTGAAGAAGGAAGAGTCGTAAGAGAAATATTTTTTGCATTTCTTGCAAGACCAACCCAAAGTGCTGATTTATCAGTAGCTATTTCTGGAGATGATAGTGAAAGTTCAGAAAGTTGTTTATCTGAAGTATCTTTGAAATAATAGTTAACTACTTCATCTGAAGTACATGAGCTTGTATTGGCACAAAAAGATGCACCAAGTTCTGTAAGTCCTTTTGCACCATATTGGCTTAATCCCACTCCATGACCCCAACCACTTCCAGTAAATGTAAAAGACTCTTCAGAGTATGAACGCATAGCTTGTTTTGTAGCAGGGCCCACTACGCCATCTGGAGTTAAACCAGATGCTGCTTGAAATGCTTTAATAGCAGATGTTGTCCTACCACCTGTTGCACCATCGATAGGTCCAGGGTTAAAACCATTACAATTAAGATATGTTTGTAAATCTTTAATGGAATCAAGTGGTGCAACTGCATTTGAAGCACAGCTAAAAGAATGATTTGGTACAGGTAATGTTTGGGCAAAGGAATTATTTTGTCCAATTATGAGAAACACGAAAGTTAATATTGAAATAAATATTAACTTTTTAAATATGCCCTGAATCATTATTCTATTTTAGGTAAAACTAGAGCAATTGTGCGTTTTAGAGAGAACTTTTCCACCTTTTATACATAAAATCTCCAAGCATTATTGAGAAGTAAATTGTAAATATTATATAAGTAATTGGAAAAAGCTCACCCTGCATACTCGTAAAAACTTTAGGTGAAAGAAGGAAGATACTTCCAAACATTAGAACCGCTAAATATTTATATTTTGCATAAGCTTTAAGAGCAAAGAATGACAATAGGCTAAAGATTAGAAGAGAGATAAAAAAATTTTTACTAAACATTGTATCAATTTTTCTTGATCCGGTTATTAACAGTATCCCCATACCTAGAAGTGTGGCTGTAAATATATCTTTTTTATTTTTTTCATTGGCCATATATACATTATTGTAAAAGGAGTATGAATTTGAGTACATTTATCTATCTTGTTTTGATAATGAGCATTCCTTATTTTTGGTATATCAGGAACTCAACTAATCCTAAAAAGGGTTTCAGCATTCTCTTTATTGGGGTAATCTCAGTAATTTTATTAATTAACTTTAATTTTTCTGTATTAGTGGGCTTTTTAATACTTGCCTCCGTATTGCTACATACTAATAAAATATTATCTAATACTTCCTTTCTTCTTAGCTTTTTAGTATTAACTATTGATGCATTCAATTTAATGGGGAAGAATCTAACTCAAGTTATTTTACCAATAACTCTAGTTAGTGGAATATTTGCTCTTATGATGATAGGCCATTGGTTTTTAGTTGACCCCACTATCTCAAGAGATGGTATGAAAAATATAGCAAAATCATCGATATTTATTGCAAGTATTCTTTGTTTTCTTATTTTGATAGGGCTGCTCTCAGGTGAAATATCTAACTTCTACAGGAACATAATACTTGGCCTCTATGTTTCTTCTGGGATACTCTCATTGGGGTCATTGAAATCTTTAAATGAAAGATCGTACACGGGAGTAATGGCTGCAACAGGTCTTAGTTATCTTTCATTGCTGGTTTCCCTTGGGGGCACTGGAACACTTATACTTTTACCATAATACTATGCTGATATTGTGAAAATCTATACAAAAAATGGTGATAAAGGGAATACGAAACTTCTTTATGGTGATTCTGTATCCAAAGATAATATAGCACCAGAAGCTTATGGTTCCGTAGATGAACTTGTTGCATCACTTGGAATTATTAGAGCTCACACAGACTTGTCTGTTGGAACTAAAGAATTGATATTAAAAATACAAAGAGAGTTATTCATTGTTGGAGCAGAATTAGCAACTTCAAAAGATAATAGAAAAAAACTAGAATCTGGTAAAACACTAGTTGAAGAGGTTATGATTATAAATCTTGAAGAAAAAATTGATGCACTAGAGGAGAAAAATGGCATTCCAAATTTTTTTGTAGTACCTGGTGAAAATACAATCTCTTCAAAAATAGATTGGTCAAGAGTTGTTTCAAGAAGAGCTGAAAGAAAATGTGTGACCTGGCAGAAGGCATACGAAATCGAAGACTCTAAAGTTGTAAAGTATCTAAATAGGCTTTCAGATTATCTATGGATGCTTGCAAGAGATTTTGAAAAAGATTGGACACCTAGTAAATAAATGAAAATTGATATATTATTTTTCAATGAAGAATTTGCTAACAGAGAAGAATTCATAGCTGATTTAGATTCTTTTAATGAATACATCACTACACATAGATTTGATGCAAAATCTAAAGATATTCTCTTGATGCCACCATCTTTGTCTCACAGGGGAAATGAAACAATTCTTGTTGCTTATCAAAACCTAAGTCAAAGAGAACTTATGGAGTTAGGTCACTCAATAGGAAAAAAAATAAAAAGTAGTGCGATAATTGATATCCTCAACTTCGAAGGTAGTAAAGAAATTTTAAGTTTAGGAATTATGTTTTCAACCTATAAATTCGATGCTTATAAATCTAATAAAAGTCAAGAGAGTATTGAAATAACTTTTTCTGAGAAGATCCCCACTGAAGGCAATTTATTAAAAAAAGATGCTATTTTCTGGGTTAAAGATATGATCAATACACCATCTCTTGATAAAACACCTGAGTTTTTTATAGAAAAAATAAAAATTCTCAATAATGAAATAGATATTAAAGTTCATGATCAAAAATGGTTAGAGGTTAATAATTTTGGAGCTGTTTTGGGTGTTGCTAAAGGTTCAGAGAGAAAGCCATATTTTTTAGTAGGAGAATATAATAAAAATGCAAATATTCAGATAGCACTAATTGGAAAAGGTGTAATGTTTGATTCAGGAGGCCTCTCTTTAAAATCTCCATCAGGAATGGACACAATGAAAACTGACATGGCTGGGGCTGCAACTGCATGGGGAGTCATGAGCTTAATCTCAAAAAATAAAATAAATGTAGGTCTTACTGTATTAACCCCCATTGTAGAAAATATGCCTAGTGGTAGTGCCATTAGGCCTGGGGATGTTCTGACTGCAAGAAATGGTAAGACAATTGAAGTTCTTAATACTGACGCAGAAGGAAGATTAATTATGGCAGATGCCCTTGCCTATGCTTCCGAAAGAAAAATAGATTTAATTTGTGATGTAGCGACGTTAACAGGTGCTTCATATGTCGCCTTGGGAGTAGACATAGGGGCTGTTTTTTCCAATAATAAAGAAATAGAAAACCGATTTCTTGAATCAACAGAAAAATCTGGAGAAGATTTTTATCCACTTCCACTACATAGTGATTATAAAAAATTAATTGAATCTGATATTGCAGACATGAAAAATACCGGAGGGCGTTTTGGGGGAGCTATAACTGCTGCATTACTTCTTGAAAATTTTGTTGAGGAGATAGATTGGATTCACCTTGATATTGCGGGACCTGCTAGAAGTACCAACAGAAAAAGTGCTACGGGATTCTCTGTTTTAACACTATTCGAATTTTTTAGTGATTTAGCTACCTAAGAATCATCTTGTGAGTTGGCAATAATAAAAATTAGGGTGTCTCCAGTAGAAACTGTTCCACCTTGGGCAACGTTTGTTCCAATTACTTTACTCTGACAATCTGGAATTTCGGATTCTTCAAATGAGTTTTTTAAGAATAAGATAACACTTGTTTCCCGCATAAAGTCTTTGATCAGGACTTCTACTTCATCTTTTGTATAGACACATGGAGGAATGTTTGGAATTTCAGCACTAAATTTTGTACCAGACACTTCTAATACAACTTCTGTACCTTCAGGCATTTCCTCACCACTTTCTATGCTTTGGGTAAGAACTAAGCCAGGTGCTTCTTCTGAGTCTACTAGTTTTATTATTGGTAAAATATACCCCGAAAATGCAATTTCCTCTGCATCTATAATATTTAGACCCAATAATTGAGGTATTTCGATTGTTGGAATTTCGTAGTATTTTTCTATATCGCTTGGGTCAGCGGGCCATTCCTCAATTGGTAAATCTTCAACTACTTTTTCCATAAATTCTTTCCAAATGGGTGCAGGTACCCTTCCACCAGAAACGCTTGCAACAACCTCACCATTAATTTCAACATTTGTAAGTGGAAGCTGTTCTTCCGCAAAGCCAATCCATACTGATGAGGTATATTGTGGAATAAATCCTATAAACCAAGCTTCTCTAAAGCCTTGATGTGTACCTGTCTTTCCAGCAATTGGCCTATCGTCTAGTACAGCTCTGGTTCCAGTACCAAATTGTGCTGCAACCTCAAGAGTTTTTCGTACAGCCGCAGCAGCTGCAGGATCTGGAATAGTTACTCTTTGGGATGTAACGTGTTGATAAAGCACCTGTCCATTAACATCAGTTATCTTTTCAATTAAATATGTAGGAGCTAAGTATCCATTATTTGCAAAAGAAGAGTAAGCAGAGGCAATTTCAATGGGTGTTACTGCTCCAGCTCCAAGAGTTAATGAGATTACAGGATCTAATTTTGATTCTATACCAATTCTGTTTGCTGTACTAGAAAGCTTCTCTCCACCAAGTTCTGAGGCAAGTTGGGCAAATACTGTATTTATAGATTTTCTAGTTGCCTCCTCAAGAGAAACCATTCCGGAAGTATCTAAAAGCTTAATAGATCTATTATATTCTGACTTATCCTGACAGGGCTTGAAGATAAATTGAGTTTCGCTATCAAGATCAATTTGAATAAGATTATCTTGTTCTTCAATTAAAAGAGGATCATTGATTATTACCAAATTTTCCCCATCTTGGTCTTTTGTAGAAATATTTTGGTTCTCAGTATAGAGTACGGCACTGCCATCTTCAGAGTATTGTTTTAAAGCAATACCTATCGCTAATATTTTTTCAGATTCCTCTTCAAGTTCATCAATCTGAGATGAAATAGGAAACTGGTCTATAAAATCTTTGTTCTTTAAGTCTTCAGGATGAAAGCCAACACACTGGAGTTCAATTGCTCTATCTTGGGCTGAAAGTTTGTTTATGAATCTGTCAGCTGTTATTGAGGTACCATAGTTTCTAACAACCCATTTAGTACCTACACCATCAGGAGCGCATGGATATCCACAATCTATTTCAACTGGGCTTCTTGAATCTCTAGTACTATATAGTTTTGCACCAGATTCTAAAGCAGCAAGAAGAGTAATTGGTTTAAAAGCAGATCCTGGGTTTCTTTTTCCTTGAGTAGCAAGATTATACTGTTCATCTTCAAATGGTAATCCTGAAGCCATTACTTCAATTGCACCAGATTTGTTATTAATTAATGTAATTACCCCTGTAGGTTTTGATTCTGGTTCTTCAAGCTCTGTATCTAAGATTTCTGATGGAACCCATTTGTTCAGTACCTGATTAGCATGATTTTGTAATTCTAAATTTACAGTTATTTCTATAGTTAATCCGCCACCACCAGTACATGTTGTATCATCAGAAGGGCATCCAAAAAGAGCTTTTTTCCTTTCCTTATTTGTTGATCCAAGAACAGCAAATTGTGGATTATTGAGCAGTCTTCTTTTAACCTCAGCAGAAACATGTTCAGCTTTATTTGAGAGCGTATTGGGCTCCGAAATTGTCAGTGGTGCTAATTGGGCAGATCTATGTTGAATATCTACTATAAAACCTTCTTTAAGCATTGCGTCTAAAACATCATTTCTTCTATCTAGAACTCTATCAGGATATTTACGTGGGTTGTAATATGCTGGACTCCTTATAATTACAACTAATGTTGCTGCTTCATCTAGTGTTAGTTCAGAGACATTTTTTTCAAAATATTCAGATGATGCAGATTGAAGACCATAGGCACCAGATCCCCAATATATGGAGTTAATATAATATTCTAAAATTTGATCTTTTGAATATCTTCTTTCCAATTCAGCCGCAACTACAGCTTCTGCAACTTTCCTTCTTATTGAAATTTCATCACCAACAAAAGACTGTTTAGCTACTTGTGAAGTAATAGTTGAGCCTCCTCTCGTGACTCCTCTTAAGTTATCCACAACGGCACTTAGTATTGCTACAAAATCTACTCCCTCATGTTGATAGAAGTTACTATCTTCAGCTGCAAGAAGAGTATTGATTACAAATGGAGGAACTTCTGACAATTTAATTGGATCTCTGTTGAGACCGTCATGTAACTCATCCAATATTTGATTATCAGACGTAATTATTACCGAGGGTTCTGATAGAGATACAAAATCTAAAACCATTCCCTCCGCCCTAGGTAAAAATTTTTCCTCCAAAGTAGTTACAATTTCCATCGCGGATTTT
>Ga0209709_10003603_pt1 | contig 12751 bp, 14 predicted proteins | sample ArcticOcean_MG_C_2_FD_187435 | JGI IMG/M metagenome (GOLD analysis project Ga0209709, IMG submission 187435) | Marine microbial communities from western Arctic Ocean - ArcticOcean_MG_CB4_136 (SPAdes) (version 2) | ecosystem: Environmental > Aquatic > Marine > Oceanic | place: Arctic Ocean... | reverse complement strand
AGTGCCAATAGGGACATTTAGACCGTAGTGTCGTGACTTATCTTGTTCGCCCTCGACTATCCAACTCTCAACAACAGTAAGTCCCTCTAAGGGGCTTTGATGCTCTAGTGTAGTATTGGACTGATTGCCTTTAATAAAGAATAATTCAGAGGCTTTGCGAACGGTATCTTTTGAAAAGAAAATATAAAATTCGTCTTTTTCATTTTTACGATAGATTGGACGGTTGGGAACTAAGGCTGCACCCATTAAAAGGCGTTTCTCTTTGTCCTGTTCGGCAAATTTTACTTCTTCATTTTTTAAAGCAATGAAATCTTCTTGAATTGCTCCGCTTTCGACTATTGAAATTGCTGAAATTCCGTTGTCTTCTTCTAAATTATCTTCGTCTAGTATTAATTCTATTATTTTCATAGTTTGGTTTTTATCCTATTGATGCGTTTTCGATTATATTTCTGTCTAATGATTGAGCTGAAGAAATGTCACTTGCAACCACAAAAGTTTTAACAGGTTTTTGACTTTCTCCGCTTATTGTTTCAGCTAATTGATTTTCTGGTGCTGCACCTACGACGTTAAAGTCTGGAGGAGTTGAAGCAATAGCACCACCACCGCCACCACCACCACCAGAGGCACTCGGTTTTTTAGAGCTTACAATACTTTGAATTGATTTAAGGGCAAACGCTCCAGCGAGTCCTGCTTGTATAAATGGATAGGGAGGAAATGCTGCTGTAATGGGCGAAGCACTTGCTGTAGTAAATGCAGCTTGAACACCTTGTATTCCAGAAATAGTTGCTTGAGCAAGAGCTGCTGCCTTACCTACCTTAGAGCCTTCTCCTGCAAGACTAATAATTGCGTTTAAAGTATTGTCTCTTTGACTTTTTGCTAGATCGAGAGCTAATTTTTCAGCGTCTTGTTTCTCTTTTAATGCTGTAAGTTCTGCTTCTAATGCTTTAGCTGCTGCGTCTGCTTTTTCTTTAGCTATTTTGTCGTCTCGCTCTTTGTCTTCGGCTGCCTTTTTATCTAGCCTTTCTTTTTCTTCTAGTGCTTTCTGATCTTCAATTAATTTTAAAGCAGCAGCCTCTTCTGCTCTTAGTGCAATGACTTGAGAAGTTACTTCTTTAGCTTTTGTAAGCTTTGCGGTTTCTAAGTCTATTAATCTGGCTCGTAATTGTTCTTCTTCTAGTAAGTCTTCTTTAGTTGATCCAGATAATGTGTTCTCTTGTTTTTTAGCCTCAAACCTTAATCTTGCAGCTTCAATTTCTTGGTTTGTAATCTTTTCTTCTAATGCTCCAGCTTCTTCTAAAAACTTAATCCTTTGAGCTGTTGTAAAGTTTTCCTTATCAATTGCTTTTTCTAAAAGTTCTGCTCGATCTCTGTTGGCTTTTGCTCTTGCAACTAATAAAGCACGCTCTGCTCTGTCAGCTTCTGCATACTGATCCGCCAAATCTCCAGCTAGATTGATCTCTCTTTTGGTTTCTTCATTAAAGTTTTTAATCCCATCAACCGCCTCTCCAATACCGTCTTTAAAACCTTGAAGTGCAGCAGTCGGATCGCTAAATATTTTAGCTAATGACATGATCCCTTTGCCAAGGCTTGCTAGTATGTCAATAACATTTCCAGTCACGACACCAATTTGCATCATGATTTTAGAGAACTTATTTTGTCCTTCTTCTGAACTTGTAAAAGCAGCGGCAACAGATCCAATGACAAGCACTAAAGCACCAAGTCCAGAAGATATGATTGCGCCTTTAAGTGTTTTAAATCCTTTTGTTACACTTCCAAGAGTTGATGTTAATGCTTTAAATTTAGTAATCGCTCCACCAGATACAGTATCGAGTTGATTGCCCATTTCTGAAACGTCGGCAGTTGTTTCTTGAGTTTTTTTGCCTGTGTCTTCTATAGCAGCTCCAACCTTGTCAATGTCTTTGACCGCTCCGCCTGTGTCCGCTTTTACTTTTATGTTTACTATTTCGCTCATTTCTTATGCTTTAATAATTTAAGCCCTTCTTTAAAGGACATAGGCAGTTTGTTTTTTCCTAGAGCTATTTTAGAAAGCTTACCTAGGTTTTTTGTGTCTTGGCTGACAATATCAAGCATTTCAATAATGTTCTTTATCATATCTAAGTAGTTAAAGTTGTTTCTGAATTAAGGTCACTAAGTATTGACTTTATAGTGTAATTAGTGTCTGTATTTGTAAAGACATAGAATCTGTAATAAATGGTCTGACTAGAAGAGAGTCCAGATATTGCTGCATTTACTGTTCCAGGGTTTGTCCTTTCATTTAATGCTGTTGTTGTAAATTTGATTTCATTGACAGAAGATATCCCCCTCAATATTACAAGGTCATCAATAAGCATGTCAGATTTAGAAGTCGACCAGAAGAAACCATATTGGTCAAGCTGCTTGACATTTCCTAAAGTTCCAAGCTCATTTATAGTAGCCTTTAATATCATTGTATTTGTAGTTTTAACAACTATAGGATTGACAGTTATTGATGCAACCGTTACAGGAATAGATGTCGAATGATCGTCAGTTTGTGGATTGTTTCCTGGATCAATGTCATTTGGAATGACTTCATCTGTTGATATTATTTCAAGCCCTTCATTATTACAATCAGCGTCGGCTGTGATTATAAAACTGTCAGCGGTCAAGATTGTGTCGTCTGCTGAAAAGCAAGTCGAGTTCGGAGCAAATTTGTCTGGAATAATTGGATCAACGATAATCGCTTCTCCTGCTTTAGCTTTAACGTTAATCAATTCTAAAGTCGATTGATTTGTCTCGAAGTTTGTCGTGAGCTTGTTAATCTTATAAAGATTTTCAAAGATTTGAATTTTGTCTGCTAATGTCATTGTCAGAGTCATAGACAAAGGCAAATAGGCTTTCGTAGTTGTAAGCCTTCTTTGTGGATCGAAGATTTCTTTAATGTAATTCTGATAGTACTCACTAAACAAGGTCAGCTTAAATGGACTCCCTTGAAACTCATTCGGCTCTGCGTTAAAGTTTAGATTTTTTGAGTCAGTTGTCTCTAGTGAATTACTAGGAATAAAAACACTCGGTTGAGAAGATAAACTTCCGTCTGTATTTATAACACCAAAGGCTTGAGTCTTTAATATTGGATAAAATAGCAAAGGCTTGCCAAGGTTCGGTTCTTGTTTTATGTCCGCACTCCAGCCCCATTGTAGATCTGTGAAAGTTGTTCCGTTTACATTCTTTAGTCGTTCATATTTAAAATGCTCTAGAGGAACTGAAATAGTGTAGGCTTGACCGTCAAATTTTTCGGTTGCTTTATATTGTAGCTCACCCCATTTCTGGTTGAATAGTTCATTGTGATTTTTAGCAAAGAAATTGTCAAGACCTTCATAAGTAAAATTGACTTGTTTATAGGGGAGAACACTATCAACGCTTGACTCCGTTTTGTCAATGAAATCTGTTGCGTTCCAAATCTTTGTACTACTAGCGTAAAAACTATCTAAAGTTTTAACTTCTATTATTCCACTATCATTCTGAAAAGATGTCAGATTGAACATCTTGAAAATAGATGTCAATAGGTCTAAGACTTTAAGATCTGGCAATTGATTTGAAGCTCTGAGTTGAACGTTTGAAAGTACTTCAGCAGAGGCGTCAAAATTTGCTTTATTTGAATTGTTTATTTTTACTTGAAAAGCAATGTCATAAGTTGAGGGCGTTGCTGTGTCAATTGCAAAGCTATACGTCCCTGGATCAATCTCTAAATGTCTGACAATATACTCGCCATTAGATTCTCTTTGTACATCTGAAAACTTTTCAAAAACAGCTCCGTTATTGTAAATGATAAACGTAAACTTGTCAGCAACACTCGGCTTAATCGTTACATCCAGATACCTTTGTTTTTTTCCTCTTCTAGATCCAGAGGCTAGTTGATCCGCTTGTGGGGTTGTAAAGGAGTTGTCGCCTAAATTAATGACAGCACCTTTTGAGTCTGTAAGGTCAAAATTACCGACTGGACTCTCATTCCCTTCGTCTTCAAAAAGTCCTCCTGTTTTATTGTGAAGCCACAAATACAGATTGAAAAAAGCAGGGTTGTCAATTTTAAAGAAATCGGTGCTAAAATTTACAAGTGGATATTGAGCCTCTATAGCTTTAATGATAGGGTATAATCTTAATGCTGGTTTTAATTGTGATAATTGTAAACCATTTAATGGAGGACTAGCTGGACTAGGGTTTAAAGCAATGTTATTAAGAACCTCCGAGTTTCTGTTCCCAGTACTGAATCCAGAATCGTAAACAAATCTTTTTGAGTGTGATATAAGTGGAAACAAAATTGCATCTGTGTAGGTGATTCCTCTTGCGGTTATATCTAGACCGTTAGACATATATGCTTTTACATTTGTATCGCTGTAGGTAAACTTAAAAGCATCTTCTTTTAAAAGATCTAAAGCGTCAAGCTTATCTTCTCCAATAATGTCTTTAAGGTTGACCCCATTTCCAAAAAAAGTGATCTTATAGTTTGCAGCTTTGTTGTTTTTTCTGGTAACGCCTTCAAGTTTTATGCTGCCTTTTTTAAAAGGCTCATAATTTAAATAGAGCTGAGCATCTTTTTTGCGCCTAGAGTCAAAGGCATTGTCTCCGATTATATTATAATTGTAAAAATGCTGAAAAATAAGGTTGTTATTTCTAGAGGCTGGAACTGAAAAAGAACGACTGAAATCTGAGAACACCTTTTCTAGATCTTTTACATCTTGAAGCGATTGTGTGAGAGTTACAGATTCGTCTTTAAATAAATCTACTTCTTGACCTTCTATATATAGCTGAAGTGATAACATTAACGGACATTGTTTATCTTGTTAAAAGCAAAATCAAAGTCGACTGTGTAATTCGCAAGGTTGTCGTTCAAGCTTGTTTTAAGAGTTAAAGATTTTGTTTTAGGAATTACAGGCAGGGTATCACTTCCATATCTAATCCATACGTTTTCAGATAAAAACAGTTCTTCAATCGTGCTGTTTGAATCTTCATTTATAAATCCTGTGTTGAGCTTGATGTTTTTTGTGGCGTTTGTATTATATCGTTCCTTTTGACTAGAGCTTACTAAATAGGTTGCTGTGTTGTTTGCTATAGTATTTTTTTTGAAGGTTTCGTCTGTCACAGCAAACGATTCTGTTGATTTTTTAAAAAACCATAAATCTTGGAAGCAACCCATGCGATTTATAAAAGTTACTTTGTAAGGAGTGAATTTTGGCTCACAAACATTGATTACATTAATAGTCTTTTTTAAGGTGCTGTCATCTGTTCCAAAGATTTGAATCGTTGAGCTGTTTGCTGGGACTGTTATGTATTGAATCTTCTGGTTTGAGTTTCCGCTATCAGTTACTTGAGTTGTCGTTGAGTCTATGATATATTTGCCAACGCCCTCAGCAAAAATTGGAAGCTTTCCTGCTGTTCCCTCTGGTAGGTAAATTGTGTTTGCTGTGATAAGAGCATCTGTTGATAGTTGTGGATTTGCTTCGTCCTCAAAAAAGCCATAACCGTCAAACGCTAGATAGGTTTCAGAAACTGGACTTCCGTAAGTAAAGACCGTATTATTTTCGTCTAATAGAGTCGCTACTGTAGTGACCCATATAGACCTAGACAAATAATCGTTATTAAAAGAAGCGTCCAGGTAATCTCTGACAAGCTCTCCAATTTCGAAAACTATGTTTGTGTCTGTTCCTATTAAAGAATTTTGAATTGTATATTTTAAGTCTGTTCCAGAATATGATCCAGAAGTTCCCTCATAAATATAGACTTGAACTTGTGCTGAATTTAATGCCATTATCTTATTTTTAAGAATGTTTTTACTTGATAATTAGTGTACCAAACTTCAGTAATAAGACCAGCATCTGTAATTCCAACCCAATAATCATTACCAACTAAACTCGGATTTGTGTTACTTGAAAGAGTATTTCTTTGATCTTTTACTTTACTGATTCTGCGATAACTCATTCCAACCAAATTAATACTAGCATTATGAAAGGTTGTAAACTGAAGAGGAAAAGCATCTGTAATAAATCCACTAAAAATAAAAGTGTTTACATTATTTTCAGCAACTGTACTGTCTAATATAATTTGCTGAGATGTTGGTGAAAGAGACGAGTAGCTATCATAACCATATTGATCTAATTTGCCTTGAAGAGTTGAGCCATTATTTCCATTTCTTCTAAAAGAAGTTCCTGCTGTTGGATGTGCAGCATCTATTTGATCGTATGTCATATAAGCATAATGAGCAGATCCTATATACCATTGTTGATCTCCTGCGACTGGTGTCGGTGAAGGTTGTGTCATTGTAATATCACAACTAATATCAGAACCACCACTATTAGAATACCCGCTTGATGGAGGAGTAATTGTGTAGGCGACTGTTCTAGATGTGTTACTTGTTACTCCATCAAAACCAATAGGAGAAAAACCTGTGATTGTTCCACGATTTGCCAAACCTTTTGATATTGATCCAAAAGATGTGATTGATTGATTTGTCAAACTAGCAATTGAGCAAGTAAATGTCGGAAGTGATCCTGTTGGTTGACTAAAGGTTTTGCTACATTCAACACTAGCAGAAGCATTACTGTAACCTGTTGGAACTGTTATAACAAAATATAAAGTAACATCCCTATCGCTTCCAGTTGTGTTTGCAGGATAGCTTGTGATTGTAGAACCACCGCTTGAACTTTTTATTGCTGTTATAGTTCCGTTTAAACTTGGGTTTACTATTGTTCCGTTTTGTGCAATAGAACCTCCAGAGAAATAAACATCGTTGCAATCGTATGCAGCTTGTGCTGTTGTTGTTATTTGTATTTCTTGAGTACTGTTGCAGGTAGTAATAACTCCATCTGTTGCTTCGACAAGAAGCTTTTTGTTTGTACCTGCTTTATTTACTGATATAATTGTCAAAGTGTTTCCTATGACAGAAGTTATAAAGTTTTCTAAATTATTATTTGTAATTAAATATCCAGAAATAGGGTTTGCGCCTGCTGTAAAATAAGAAGCTAAGTTAATATCTACAGAAGCTCCGCCTGTGTTTAGAGATTGATTTGGTATTGTTCCGTTGTTTGAAATACCTCCAGAGCAAACTGTTGCAGGTTGTGTTGCTGTTGCATTACAATTTATTGTGTCATCTGAATTACTAAAGTTTACAGGAATATTTATTGTAAATGTTATTGTCCTGCTGGTAGCTGAACCAACTGCTGCAAATTTTCCGTCTGCAAAATCTCCTGCTGTTGATGTATATGACAAAATCTCTCCGTATTTTTGTGTAGGTAAACTAACATTGCCAAATTCATCAATTGACAAATTCTGTAAATCAATTAATGAACAGGTTAAAGCTACGCTCGGCAATGCTGGCTCACTATATTTTAAATAGAACGGACTTCTAGCATTTATTTTAGTACTCATTTCTCAATGTTTTTTGTTGTAAATCTTATCATGTCATCGACGTCTTTTGCAAAGCTTTCTCCTATTTCTTTAGGCAGTTGTTTAAATGCAATTGTGAAAGGAGTTGTAAAAAATAAGCTCGGCTTTATACCACTCATGTATATGCTTCGAGAGATTAAAAAGATTAAACTTTTTCTTTTAACAAATTTGCCTTTAGATCGTGTAACACTTTTTAGATTGCCTCTAGTGAGCCATGCGTTTATTCCAGTTCTTAAACCTCCTTTTTCACCAGTTCCAGAACCGAACTTGTAAGGACTGAGAGGAGCTTGCTGTTTGTTGTATTTCTTAGAACCTTTTGGTAAACCTCCAGGATCTTTTCCCTGGACTCCTAAATCTTTATAAAGACCATACTCATTCATGAGGAAATCCATTTCAATGCTGTTCTTTGAAACCTTCAGATCATAGTCTAAAGACTTGGCAAGAGAGCTGTTGCCCTTTAGCTTTTTCTTAGACTTTAAGACTACGGTTTTTCCAAATAAATTAAGGGCCTCTTTTACAGCTTTCAAATCCATTAGCACTTAGTTGATGGGTTTGCCATTGTTACAGTAAAGCCCACATTCCAGCCAGCAACGTTTGATTCAAATCTGTCTGTAAAAGGTTCACAGTTAAAAGGGGTGTCAACTTGATAGCTTCCGTAATAAGTGTCAGCTCTTAAAAGCAAAGCCTGTAATCTACCAGCAACCGATAGCTGAGTGTTGAGAACATCAAGCTCATTGTTGTTGCCTCGAATATCACTTGAAACATTATCTTTTGAAAAATCCACTATGTCCATTAAAATGATTGAAACATCTATAGTCGTAATGTTTGAAGTGAGGCTTACATTGTTGACCATTATGTGACATAGTGGAAATATTGTGCTTTTGTTTAGGTCTACGTCTGTGATGTCTCCTTGAGTAACGGTGTTGATAAATGGTTCTGCTATTGCGGCAGACTGGAGGTCATCAATTACTTTAAAATAGTTGTTCATAGCGTTTTCATGAATAGAGGCGTTTGTTTTTCGCTATGTTTAATTTTTTGAGAGCTGAAGTCTTCTAGCCATTCTAGGCATTCGTCAAAAGATAACTCTGGAGCTTCTTTGACTACGCAGTCCAATGCTTTCCAAAAATCATATATTGCAACTTTAGGTTCGCATGAACTTATTCCGATTAAGGCGCTTTCAAATCCTTCGGATAAGATAATTTCTTCGTCGTCGTTTAAAAGAAGTCGCTCATAAAGTGCGTCAATAAGATCTGTTTTGTCTTGCATTTTTTATTCTTTTAATTTCAATTTCATTCTTTTGTTTCTCAAAACTTAGATAGGTCAGACAGGCGTTAAAATTTAGCTTCTCAATCTTTTCAAAGTCGATCAGATTACCCTGGCTAATAGTCCAGAAACTTGTCCACCAGCCGAAGTCTTCAGCAAGTTGAGCTTCTGCTCCGTTGGTAGCTCCTCCACTTTGTTCTCCAAAAAGAGCAGGATGTGATTCGTTAACTCTTTGCTTAAACTTTCCAAAAAAAAAAGGGAGCTGAGAGCCACATCTAGAGGCATTGATTTCATGTCTTGTGTTTTGTCTGAGTCGTATGCTTCAATTGTGTAATTGTTTTTATGGCTGTGTTCTATTTTGCGATACAATACGGCCATTGCTTCGTCCATTGTTTCCCAGTCGCTAAGTAGCAAGTCCAGATCTACGAACTCACCGAAACTCATTTCGTCTAGTTTAGGAATAAAAGCTAGTTCATCACCTTTGTGTTTAAACCGTTTGATTAAGGTTGGCTTTTGTTCAAACATCTTATTTATAATTTCAATGACTTGAACAATGGAGCTGTACTTATATTGATTTACGTCTGCGAGATTAACTTGACAAAAGATTTCAATTGTTTTCTTTTGTAAGAAGTCTTCGTCTGGCTCTTCGCTCAGAACTTTGTTAAACTTTTGATACTGTCCCAGTGTTATTTCAGACAGGCTGTTCGGTACTTTGAGTGCTTTAGTGATCATAGATAAAATGATATATAGTAAAAACGTTTGTTGTTGGTTTATTCAGTCTAGGTTTTCTTATAATATGTGATACTCTCCAGAGGTTGGATTCTTTAATTGATAGCCTACAGCGTATCGAATCGCATCAAGAGCGTGATTGTATTTGTCAATCGGTGTCTGTGATTTCTTTTCAAGCCAGGAGTAGTTGTTTAATTCTTTAATTAGTGGGACGGTTTCTTCTCCGTCGTCAATGATCAGATCAAAATCCTGGAGCATTGCTATTCCGTAAGTGATACTCCCTTGACCTTTTATACTCGGTACAATATTGCAAGTTGTTCTTAGCTCATGAATTAATCTAGGCTCTGCTGAGTCGGCAACAATCAGAGAATCGCCAGCGTGTTTCTTGTTTAGCTCTCTTATTTGTGAGGTCGTTAATCCCTTTAGGTAAAAACAAAGCTTTAGATATATGATTTTATTTGCGCTATCAATTGAAGTTTGCACTAAGGAATTTTCATCGTTAGCGAATCCATAATCTTGGCCAAACACAGAAGGCGAAACCTCTTGAAACTTTCCTAGCTTCCAATTCGTAAAGATTACCCCTTCAGCTTTTTCAATCCAGTTCCCTTGAATTACTGCTGAATATCTCTCTGGACGTCTTAGCTTCATTTGTTGTATTTGAGCAATGTAACTATCAGAAAGATTTTTGATGTTGTCTAAGTAAGTCGTGTGAACATAGGTTGTATCTCCTTTGCTCATATTAGCTCCAGGCTGAACTCCTTTGTCTTCGTAAAAACGTTTGTAAATGAAATGCTCTTTTGTCGAGGGATTGAGCAGCAGGATCACTCGGTTCTGTTTTAGCTTATGCCTTACCGATAAATCTATTTTGTCAAAAGAGTCTTCGTCGATCTCTTCGGCTTCTTCCATGCACCAGGTTGTGACACCTTGCAATGATTTAAGATTTGCAGTCTGGTCTCCGCTTGATGTTTTGATTCCTCTAAATATGATTTTGCTGCCATTCTCTAGGTTTACAATTTCGTCTCTAGTTATTTTGAATCTGTGTTGTCTTTTGAGCAGCTCAATCTTCTCCTTAAATTCTGGAATGATTGAAACGTTTGCAGAGCGAAGGGTGTATCGAGTAAATAGAATTGTGTGTCCTGGCTCGGTATCAATAAGGCCCAAAAGAAAAACACCAGTAAAAAATGATTTACCAGATCCACGCCCTCCAGTTAGAATTGTATATCGTGTATCATTCCAGAAGCGTCTATACTTTGTCGAGTAGTTAATCGCTATCTTTTCCTGTGTCATCTACAAAGTTGAACAGCGTTCTGTAATCGATTTGAGGGGCGTCTGTTGAAACGTCGACGGATTCTTTGGCTTGTCCATAGGCGGAATCCATTAAAGCTCTGTAAGCGGCTGTATCGGATTTGACAACGCCTTTATGAAATTGCATAACAGTCAGCCAGTCTTCCATTGTTAAAGTTTCCTCTAGACCATTAATAGGATTTCGAGCGGTCTTCATTACCTCAAACCATTTCTTGACAATAGTGCTACGATTTCTTGATCCTTTGGGTCTTCCAGTTGCCATTTTATGTCCTTTTTTAAATTGATGTTTTACAATATCTTCTTTTGCCATGATGTGCATTATTTATGCATTATTACTTTAGTGTGCTTGTTATGTTTTTTTCTGGATATTCTAATGATCCACAATGAAAGCCGATCATGTGAATTAAATAGTCTCTGTGACTTTGCTTTAATGTATATTTTAGGGTGTCGAAATAGTAGTTGATCATGTCGTCTGGTGTTACTTCTTTTTTTTCTTTAATCATTGTAAACGGTTAGGCATAAATCTATCAATGGTAAATACAGCACATAGTCCACACAGTTCTTTTGTGGGTAATGTCTAAAGCCTATCACTAGACCTCCATAAAATCCTAAACTCAACTCCCAATCATTTTCCATAGTTTAAATGTTATAAGCAGAAACAGAGAAAACTGCTTTATTGTAGCTATTGACTAGACAGCTTTGTTTAAAGAACTTATTCTGTTTTTTCATATATTTTTCCGTTAATCTTTATTTGTAATTCAGAATCTAGCTTTTGCATTCTGTCTATTATTACTTGACAGTATTTAGGGTCTAGTTCCATTCCGTAGCATTTTCTTTTGAGTTGGTGTGCTGCTACCATTGTTGTGCCTGTTCCCATAAAAACATCCAATACACTTTTAGAAAAGTCCATTTTTTCAATTATCCATGCTGGAAATGAAATTGGAAATGTTGCCTTGTGTATGGATGCAAATTTATTTCCACTAGCATTTTCTGTTTCGATAACATTCAAGTATTTTCCTTGCCAATTACATGGGAAAGCTCTTGATTTATTATTTTTTGAAAATGCAAAAACGTATTCCCATTTTGTACCAAAAGTTCCTTTGTTAATATGGGGTGGTGCAATGGTTTTATTCCAAATTAAAATGTCTTTTATATATTCTTTTAATTTGTGTTGATATTCTATTATGTCAGTTTTATTGGATTCAAGTAACTGAATATTTACAAATGAATATTTAGAATGTATTATCGTATTATTTGTAAAGTCAATTAAAAATTTAATGTAATCTTCGTTTGATTTATTATCTGTGTCGTTTTCGTAAAAATTACCTCTTATATTTTTTCCTGCGTTATATGGGGGGCTCGTAAAAGATATACTTGCTGTTTCTCCATTCATTAGCTTTGCCACTTCGTCTGAATCTGTACTGTCTCCACATAATAAACGGTGTTCTCCTATCTCTATTAAATCGCCTAGAACGACATCAACTTGCATATTGTCTGGCTCTGTATAATCGTCCTCAGTTGCTTCTGGTTCTGGTTCGTCAAACATAGGAGGCAAGTCAAGACCCCAGTCATTTAAATCATGCACGTCCCAGTCATTAGCAAGTGCATCAAAATCCCACTCACCAAATCCAGAGTTATCTTTTATAATAAACTCCCTTTGCTTTTCCTCGCTCCAGTCCGTTTCATCAATCCAAATTTCTTTAAGCCCTGCATCTTTAGCAGCTCTTAGTCTCATATTGCCACCTAGAACAACTAAGTCTTTTGTGACAACCAGAGGGCGTTTCTCTAGCATCTCTGGGAACTCCTTAATCGATTTGACTAGTTTGCTGTATTTAACATCCTTAATCACTCTAGGATTATCTGGATGCTTTTTTAGCTTATATATTTTTTCTTGTCTTCTAGTATTCATTGAACTTTGTTCTTAGGTTTTCGACTACTCTGTTTAAACAAGAGGAGCAGCTTGTCGGTTGATCGTTAGTTTTGTTTACTCTGTTATAAATTGTGTAAATCATGTCTCGCTCCTCAATGCTTTTTAAAG
>Ga0209709_10003601_pt1 | contig 12752 bp, 25 predicted proteins | sample ArcticOcean_MG_C_2_FD_187435 | JGI IMG/M metagenome (GOLD analysis project Ga0209709, IMG submission 187435) | Marine microbial communities from western Arctic Ocean - ArcticOcean_MG_CB4_136 (SPAdes) (version 2) | ecosystem: Environmental > Aquatic > Marine > Oceanic | place: Arctic Ocean... | reverse complement strand
ATATTTCCACGAATCGTAAAGTTGTCTGTGTTTCTTTTTCATAAATTATATAGGGAAACATAAATAAAAAGAAATCGGTCTATCCGAATAGGAAGGAAACTTTGTCTTTGTACAAAGAACAGGAATTTTTTGAAGAGTATGGATTTATGAGTTGTTATGAGTGTGATGAAATTTTTTTAACTAAAGAAAAATTAGATGAACATCTTGAAAAATGTATAGATGACACCCCACATCTCAATACTTAATCTAAAGTTTTTCGTATTTCCTCAATTGTTTTTACTGGATCTTTCGACAGGGTTACACTTCTACCAACGATTATACAATCCGCACCAAGATCCTTTGCTAGTCTAGGAGATGTTGTTCTTGATTGACCACTATTATGAGATTGGAAAGTAATGCCCGGACATATTCGTAATACGCTATCATCCTTCATATCTTTAATATCATGAGCACTACACACAATACCAGCAAACCCATATTTCCGTATTCGGGTGAGATTTCTTCTCCACATATCATAGGGCATTTCTCTAGTAATTTGAAATTGTTCTGATGCACTCCATGATGTAAGATATGTTACACCTATCAACTTTATATCTTCTGCATATTGATGAAGATCTTTAAATACTTCTTCGTTATTGAAGGTACTGATAGTCGTCATAGTAGCATTCTTCTCAAGAACCTTTTCTACTATAGAACATACAGTAACAGGAGTATCCCAAAGTTTTAAATCTATGAAAAGTTCTCCCTCATAATTCTCAAACATAGAGGTGTGTTCAAGCAGAGTATGATTTATTTTAAATCCATCAACAAAAGGTCCGAGTAAAATTATCGACTCAAGAGCTTTATCAAATGACATATTATCTAAAGCAATTATGATTTGCATTTATAGTTTCTCAATTGGATTAAAGGGCATTTGAAATAGTGCTCTACACCATTGGGGGGGAAATCCACGAGCGAACACAACCCATCCAATAACAGTTTTATTGGAAAAATTTTCTTTTCTAAAGTCTTCCATCGAACCACCAGTTGTGAGAACATCATCAATTAATAGATATGGGTCATCGGGGTTTTGTGTAGAATGTTGATTGAGGTAAGAACCAAGAACCACTCCACCTCTTGGAATTCCTATAGCAGATTGAAATGGTCTTTTCTCATAATCCATTATCATCTCTGATAAACATTGCCACTCTCTTTTGGAAATACCATCACACTCAATCTTCCAACTCAAGTCTAAACCAGCATGGCTTTTGAAATCAACTTGTTGAAAAATACCCATCCAATCTTCTCCATTGAGTTGTAAAAAATAAGAGTGCTAGAATCCCCTATCTATTTGCAACAGGATTGTCTAAGCGGGCGACTAATTCCGCCGGATAGTTTCTTGGTAGATAGTCAGATCTAACCTCAACTATAGCGCAACACTCTCAAACTTTATTACTATTATATATCATAATATTATTGTAAACAAACCGTATCCTAAAAAACCACCAATGAAAAAACATACTGCCCATAATAGTAATTTATTAAAAAATTTCATTTACTCCTTAAATGTATCGGTTACCTTCTTTTTTAATTTCTTCATTCTCTACATAGGTATCATCAACATATGACTGTGCAAGTCTCCATTTAAGATATTCGTAAGCTGAAATTGGTTCAAACTTATCTGGTTGATTTGTAAAGTTTTCTATTATCACATCACGGCCAGGGTCAACAAAATATGGCATCGAATATCTTGATTGTGTCATATCAGTATTCACCACTCTATGATTAGTAGATTTGAGAATTCCGTTTGACCATCTTGAAAACATATCTGCCACGTTTAGCACTATAGAATTTTCCACTACTGGAACATCTTCCCATTCGCCCGTTTCTTTGTTCTCTACTTGTAATCCTCCTGTATCATCAAATCGCCAAAGTAGAGTTATGCTACCATAATCAGTATGACTACCGCCTCTCAATTGTCCTTCTTTTACTTCAACTTCCCATTTTGGATAATGTATCATTCTCATTGTTGCACTTCCATCCACGTGCTTCTCTACAAGAAACCCTCTAGGGAGAGAAAACATTTCTTCAAATTTGTAAAGAAATTCGTATGAAAGTAATCGTGCAATACGTTCTATCTTCTGAGCCTGAGGTTTGAATCTAGGTTTTCCAAATTCTCTTGGCCAATATTTTTCTTGCATTCTATCTGGTGAAACCCAATTATAAGATTCTTTCAAATCACCTGGCATGGTTGGAGTCAGACGCTCTTCCTCCAACCAATTATAACCAAGATTTTCTGTCACACCCGAATAACCATTAAGTTTTTTTACGACTGTTGGTAGTTGGAAGAACTCTTCCATGAGTAACTTCCATTGAGTAAAATCATCAAGCCACTCATCATAAACGTGTGTGAACACAGCAAAACCGCAGGTGGTGTAAGCATCATACATTTGATCTACGCAAGTTTTACTTCTAAAATCTATAATCGGAATTGTCATTTTATTTATTTTCTTTTTTTAGTATCCATTTATTTGTACTTCCATGCTGAATAAAATCACATTTTTCGTCTAACTGTTTTACGGTTAAACCAAACGGACACGGTATTTCTGTGTAGTGAGCACAGGATGTAAGTAATAAAAAAATGAAGGGCCAGGGCGCAAGAACCCTGCTTGACGCCCCCATTAGTTTGAATATTTTTGTTTTTGTGATTTACTCATTACTCATTCTCTTATATTAATGTAAATGCTATAATAGAACTGATTAACACGATAATTGTAAAGTAATCCATAATATCTAGTTTAAACTTGCCTCTATGTTTTTTTCCAAATTCTTTCCACCATTGTTCTCTCTCCTTCTGGAACTCTGTTTTTGGGAATTTGTCTTGTGTCATTTAGACCCTCAATTATTTTCTTTATGGTTTCTGGTGTTATCATAAACTTGTTTCGCTGTGTCATTTTTTTTCTCATTGAAGTTGTGGGGATTACTTTGGATATAACCCCCACTCACCTTTTACTCTAATAATCCCTTTACACCTTTCACAAAATAATTCATCGTATCCAACTCCATCCTTTTGATAGAATCCGCTGGAACTTTTGTACCATCTCGTTTTGTGACACCTTCACTAAAAGGAAAATGGTCATTGTAATTGTCATCAAGCCAATCAAACTTAATATTTTCAACAGCATTCACTACTGTGCCTGGAACATTTACACCCCAAGGCGACAATCCAACACAATTTTCTTTAATTCCCAAATTCATTCTACGATTTGGTTTCCAAGTTCCGTTTGCAACTTCACTAACTAATTGTTGGTATAATCCAGACCAGTGAAAAACCATGCCCGTAATATATCTATCGGGGCCATTGAGTCCCATTGGAGCGTCATTTCCCATACTCCAAACTTCTTTACCATCACGTTTCCATGCTTTTTGTGCAACAACAACTACACTAGGTGAATCAGTTGTGGTATAAAGAATATCATTTCCACCATCAAGAAGCGCTTGAGCGGCATCCATGTCTTTGGGTGGATCAAACCAACTGTTAATCCATAAAACATTTACTGTAATGTCTGGATTTACGGATTGGGCTCCAAGAGTAAGTGCATTAATGTTACGAACAATTTCTGGAATTGGATGTGAACCAACTACACCGATTTCATTTGTCTTGGTCATCATTCCTGCTGCAACACCTGTAAGGTATCTTGCCTGATAACTCATACAACCATAATTATCAAAGTTAGTATCGTTGCCTTTGTAACCTGTGGCGTGCATGAAAATTGTGTCAGGATGTTTCTTTGCAGCCTTTGCCATACCATCCATGTAACCAAATGATGTTGCGAAAACAATATCATTCTTTCGTGCAAGTTTACCTAACAACTTTGCAGCTTCTGCTTCTGGAGCCATTTCGATTCCAAATACTTTGTGACCATACTTTGTCAATGACTGAAAACCCTGTTCGTGACGCATTGACCATCCGCCATCATTTTTTGGACCCACCAAGAGGTATCCAACTTTTACATTTTCTTTACTAACTAGTGTAATACTAGAAGCAATAAGGATTACTGCTCCTACAACTAGAGCTATTATTTTCTTCATATTAATCTCCTTCCGAGATCGAGGTTAAAAAAAAATCACCTTCCAGTGATTCACCATATCCAATCACCGCGATTGGACTAAACAGGAGAATTCCACCACTGTTCCCACGGAAAATGAATCCATGTATTAGTAGAATTTTTTGCCATCTCCTGTGCGTAATAGTGCGGTTCAAAATCAATCTCGTTGTTCCACCAGAGAGTTGCGAACCGCACATCACATTGAATTTCCATTGGATCATCTTTTCGTGGCCCAACAATATGAGAAGAAATTCTTTCTAAAGTTTCTCCTGAATCACAAATATCATCTACAATAAGAACACGTTTATCTGTTTTTCTTGGTAGGTAATCTTCCCAATCGGGAAAATCTCTGAGTGCTGCTTGAATTGGTTTGAAGGGTTTTTTGAACCAATGGCTCATCATGACGCCAGGAACTAGTCCGCCTCTGGACAACCCGACTATTACTTGAGGATTAAATTTATCTAGGATAATTTCACGACAGAGGACATTAACATCTCGCCTCATTTCTTCCCATGAATACCACATCTTCTTACTCATCATACCTGCCGTATAAAAAAGTTTAAGAAATAATCTATATCTGAATTATATATGTATCTTTAAATTTCGTTTCTTCTTTCTTGAATTGTTTTTTCTTTCCAGTACTTACGAGGATTACCACACATATGACAACTACACAATGCTGGTGTATGTGCTTTTATACCTATCATTCGGGGAGTCTCTTCTCCCCACCACCATTTATCATAATCCTTAACGACTTTTCGTTTCTTCTTCTCTTCTTGATGTCTACGATAATCTTTCGTTCTCATTTACTTTCTCCAAACTTACCATTTCAGAAAATTATAATTAATACATATTCTGGTTTGTGAATCTGTTTGACTTACTCCATGATGTGGAACATTGTCGAACACAATCAATTGGTTCTTCTCAGACTCATAAAAGGTATCACCAATAACTGTTCCACCATCCGACTCTCCTACAGACAAGATAGCAATCATGATTTCTTCATTGCTATAATCTGATTGGTCTACATGATCTCTATAATGAAATGATTGTCCTTGATTTGTGTAGAGGTTCGCTTTGCATCGTATCAGCTGACTATGGCCATAAGTGAAATCTATAAAGTTCGGAATGCTTTCACATTCCTTAGTAATGTTGGAGTTATATTGAGAAAGAGTATTTTCATCTCCCCTCATTCCACCATGAATAATTGAAGACTGTCTATCATCGAAAATGCTGTGAGTGAAATGCCAGAGATTTGGTTCATCAGAACGAAAAGATGATTCTAAATGGTGAGGACTAAAGTACCACGGAAACTCATCATTTGTAATTATTGATTCTAGCATTTCATATTCATTTGAACTTAGCACATTCTTGTGTATATCAACTTTCATATTATAATTTAAATAGTCTCTTTTAAAGTTAATGGTTTTTTACTTTGTTCTTCTTTCATTTTACGTTGTACTTCTTGTGAACATACTAATGAAGTATCGTAAACGTATTTGTTCATCTGTGGTGAAAGCCTCAAATTGTCTCCAATCTTTTCCAAAAACTGTTCATAATCATAGTCTCTTTCAAATCCATCTACGGTACATTTGACTACAGCAAATACTTGTTCTGGTGTCAACATTCGTTGTACATTAGGATTCATGGCCATAGTGAGAAAATATTTTGCATACCAATATTCCTTCTTTACATGCGGCCAAAGTTTGTATTGTTTCAACTCTATTTGAGCAGGAATTTTTTTCTCCACCAGTTCTTGTGTTGGAGCCATGTTTATTGTACACCCTGTGAATAATAATAATATCATAACGAATATTATTGACTTGTACATTTTTACTCTAATCTGTATTTCTACATCTAAATTGTTACTTTAACCGTATGGTCTTTTTTCAGTATCTTGGTGGGGAAAATTCTCATCCACACATTGTCTCATAGGTCTATTGTTATTTTGATTGTCTAACCTAGTGCCTCTCTTATGGCCTTCATTGTGAATCCAATAACCCCAGCATCCTGCTTTAACTTGTCTTACTGTTTCGCATCCAACGAACATCAATGTCATCATCATTACAAAAATTAATACTGATTTGTGCATATGTTTTGTTCCTAACTACTGAAAACTTCATTGAGTTGTCGATTTACTTTTACAAATGTTGTGCATTTTGGTAGAGACTTCAATGTTTCTGCTCCGGCATATGTGCAAGCACTTCTCAATCCTCCAAGAATTTCCTCAACGGTATCTTCTACTCTACCACGATAAGGAACTTGAACTGCTTTACCTTCACTAGCACGATATGGTTGTTTCTCTCCATAATATTTCACTTGTGCTTCTTCTGAAGACATACCATAGAATGTCATTGTGTCATTTTCAACTTCTCCTTCACATTCATCGTGACCTGCAAGCATTCCACCTAACATTACAAAGTCAGCACCAGCACCAAAGGCTTTAGCGATATCGCCTGGCACGGTACATCCACCATCGCTCATTGCGTGCCCACCTAATCCGTGAGCCGCATCTGCACATTCGATAATACAAGAAAGTTGAGGATAACCAACACCTGTCATTTTGCGTGTGATGCAAACTGACCCAGGCCCAATGCCCAGTTTTACTATATCGGCTCCTGCAAGAATGATTTGTTCGGTTGCTTCGGGGGTACAAACATTACCAGCAACTACAATTGCGTTGGAATGTTTCTCCCTAACTTTATTTATATAATTAAAGAATCTTTCGGTATATCCGTTTGCGATATCAATACAAATCCATTTTGGTGTATGGAAATCCAAATCGGCATCTAATCCAACCGTTCTCATTATATTCTCATTCCAACCCCATTCACTCGATTCAACAAATTTACAGAGAGCAGTAAGTATCTTCTGTTTCATGAGAGTATGACACATTGCTATCGTTCCTGTATGATCCATATTGGATGCTACAATCGGGATGCCCGTCCATATATCATTGGAATATTTAAACGTAAACTTTCTTTCTAATACAGCATTTTTTCTGGATACCAAAGTAGACCTTTTGGGACGAATTAAAACATCTCCAAAATCTAATTTAACATCTTCTTCGATTCTCATATTTACCTTTCACTTTTCAGTAGACAAAAAAAAATGGGAAAAGCACTACAAGCACTCTTCCCATTCTACAGTTGTATTTTCACACAGGGTCTTTTACTTCTTGGTATAAATTCCCCAAAGTACCCATACTGCGACTAGACCAACTAGGCCTTCGCTTCCGAGTGATTTGACTACTCCGGTAACTGAACCAATGACATCAATGCCAATGAAAGGAACAGCTGCGCCGAACAGAATTTGAAGAACCACGCCTAGTGCGACTAACGCAAGACCTGCTTCTGTAAGACTGCGAATCCAGCCTGTTGCTTTTTCTAACATATGAAAACCTCCATTAAATGGTTAAAGAATGTAGTAGTATTTATGTATTCCTGAGTTCCATCCATGAGATAGGAAACAATTTCGCACATTCTTTGTTGATTAAATTTGCAACAAAACGTGTTTCGTATTGTGCATCTGAAGCACATCGTAGATTACATATCCGACTGAAAGCAAATAAACTTCCAGACCAATACCACTCAGTCATTGCTGATTGAGGTAGAATCATGCGTGCTTGTTCTGGAGCAACTCCTGCGTCCAGCAACTTCTCGTAATTATTAAATGCTAGATTTTCTATTTGTTGTTTTAGAAAATTACATTCTCCTTGTTTATCTATTTCACCATCTGAACCTTGTTTCTTGTCAATCGGTCTTCCTCTCCATTCATCTACTGAATGAAACTCTGGTGATGCATCAACGTAGCGTCTACTGATTTCATTCCAGCATAAACCTACAGTATGTTTAACCAGTTGTCTTGCAACGAATACTGGTGCTTTGATTTTGAACTGTAATGATGCATGACCAAATGGGCTCCAATGATTATGTTGTGCGAGATACTTGATTAGTTTAGTATCACCCTCAGACATTTCTTTTATACGCTTACCAAAACTTACTCTGGCAGCATTAACGACTGAGGCATCAGTTCCCATGTGATCAATTATATCTACTTCGCTATTGCTCATTCCTTCTAGTTTATTTAAGTATCATGCCGATTTGATTGAATGGGAATATTCTTAGATTCAAGTTTAGACTGTTGTTCTTGTTCGTGTCTATGTTCTATTAGAGACTTGCACTTATCATTCAATTCATCCAAATCTGGATTGGTCAAATAAGGCAAAAATGTATGGATGACCGATACTATATTCTGGTGTGAATACATTATTTCTTTCTTATTGATATATATTTGAACATTGATATCTTCACTCATATTATGTTGTCATCCATTTTGGTTTTCCAGAATAGTTCCATTTAGCAAAACTACTCTTCTCTTTTATGTAGTAGTTTCTATATGCTCTGACCACATCATCATCTTTACAATGGTCTGGCATACATTGTGGGGGGTCTACCCATCCATTGTCTTTGATATTTTTAGGTGCAACCTCTAAAATCTTTCCAAGTTTATCCCATGTCTTGTGAACCTTGAACACATCACGACTATCATTTATTAAACCGAATCGTATAGAGTATTCTGCACTCAACATTCTGAACAATCTAAACAACCAATCATAATGTTGTTTAGAAGAACGAACCCAAATTGTACTAGGGTGGTTTTTGTGAGTTGCTTTATATAATATGTCAGGAACATTATCTCCATCAAGTACTCTATGAGCAGTTGATAACATCTGGGCATATTCCAGAATCATTTTCACACAATGTTTATCACAATGCATTTCCGCAGCATCGTCTGGGCGTTTATCTAAGTAAAATATATTCATAATTAATTTAATTGTTCTATTATCATTTGTTTGACAATTTCTTGTTCTCTAGCACTGGCCGGTTTCATTTTTTGGAGAAGTGCTAAATCCTTTTGTCGTTTATCAAAGTTCTCTCTCCACTCTTGCCACAACTGAGCATTCTTGTTCTGCATCGCTTTAACTATTCTATCGCGTTGATCATCAAAGTATTTTCCAAAACTTGTTTTCGTTTTAAATAAATTTTCTACCATAAAGCTACCCACGGCACCAATCCAAATATGTTCAATGTCCAGTAGGATGAGCATATAGCTAGTGACAATAGAAGTAACATATCTAATGATTTCCAATCTTTATTATACCATTTTTGTTGTTTCATTCTTTTCCCATAAGACAGAGGTGTAGTTTATTATTTGTTCTTTGAACGTGGACGATTGCCCCTTTACCTTATACTCCTTGATTTCTCTGGATTGCACAAACTTATCCAAACTCTTCCATGTTTTAAAATACTTAACAAAGGTGATTGGTTTCTGTGGGGTTCGATCTAACTTATACTTTAATTCAATTAGTTTCATTTTATTTTCCTTATTTTATATTAAAAGACATTGACCTACGGATTCCGTTTCCATCGGCAGTACGAAAAGGATAAACTTGATGTTTCAATGAAGATGGAAAAAGGAAAAGATCTCCTTTTTCTGGAGAAATGGTCAGAGTCGAATTAGTCATTATACTTTCTGTTGCTGTTTCATTTCCAATAAAAGAAATAGCACCATCGGTATCTTTGGTTTTTCTTGACGGCAAATATTCGGGGATTTTCAGATAGAGAACACCAGAAAGAACTCCTGTATGATTGTGAATTGGATTGTATTCATTGTCTCTTTGGTCATTAAACCAAGCTGAAACGAGAACTGATTTTTGTAAGTTCATCGCAAAAATAGCAAGGGGTTGATCAATTTCGCCAGAGTCTACATCGAAATTGCATTGAGTATGAAAAACTTCAAAATATTCATCTGATAATTCTGAAACACAAAGTATATCTGAAAGGGTTTCGTGGTCTTCAATTTCCCATTCACTTTCTATCTCTCCCGCTAACTTATCATTATAAGATTTTTTATTTTTATCTGATAAAATCAAATCAGTTATTTTTAGTAAATCTTCAATTTGATCTTCTGATAAATTAAAATGTAATAGCGGAGCACTCCACGGTTGATATACTCTAGTATTTTCCATTTACACCATTCGTTTTTTTGTATTCTCTATCGTATCCTTTGCGTATTGTAATTTACGCTGACGAATCTTTTCAACTTTTTCAGCAGTGTTCGTAGAAAGATTGTGGTCTTCCATAATCGAAATTGTCAATTCAGTATTTGCTTCGTGGGAAGCGACTGTTTGGGTCAATCGTTTAATTGCTTCTTCTTGACGTAATCTTTTTTTATCACTCATTTTTTTCTCTTCATTAAACATTAAAAAAATATAAAAAAATAACCATGAGCTTGTCCTTGGCCTTCGATATCTAGAACTTTGGGTCTGCGAACTTCTCACGAATCGTCATCACCGCTCCAGTATATGCAATTGATTATCATCCTGAAATGACAGGGACTTAATTGCAACTCACTCACATAACATTCCTACCTCAGAGTCATTGAAGGGGATGTTACCCTAGAAGTCCACTCAACGAAGCTTCCTCCTACCTCTGACCTACCACCACCGACTTGGAATGCTTAGGTTATTTTTTTATATTAACGATGACCACTCCAATTCAAGTAGGGGTCATTATACATATCAATTTGGTCTAACTCTTTCATACGTTGTCTTGTTTCATCTGCCAAAGCTTCATCGTAAATATGTTGTGGAATTTTTTCTTCCACATCTTTGTTTTCTTTTTCTGACATATTATTCCTTTGGTTTATTTAAATTTGATACTGTTTTCTGTAGCCTCAAAAAAACCGTCTTTGATTTTAGCTGATTTAAAATGACCACAATGAGGACAATGAATTTCAATCTCATTGCTCAATGTTATCTTATCACCAACTATTAAGTTTGATGATTGGTCAACAATTGGTTGTCCTGGCGTTGTAGCATAACTCCACCAACCCTGACAACTGCCACAATTAAAGTGATATAATAATTCGATAGTATAGTCGTGTCTTGTTTTATCTATAAAACCTGACTCTTCATCAGTTGCAAATCTTGGTGGTGGTAATTCTTCCGCAGGTTCATCGTGAGATTTTGCCAAAGCTTCTGCGGTCATCTTTTTTACTTGTTTTTGATATTCAATTTCTTGTTCTTCGGTTTTTTCAGTTACAAACATCTTTATCTTTTCTCCTTTTAATAGTTTATCTATAATATAATTATAACAACTTTTGACTTCAATGTCAAGTTTTTTTTGGTGGAGGATATCAGATTTGAACTGATGACTTCAACGTTGCAAACGTTGCGCTCTACCAGCTGAGCTAATCCCCCCGATGTTGGAGTGTCGAGTCAGAATCGAACTGACATAAATGGTTTTGCAAACCATCACCTAGCCTTTCGGTCATCGACACAAAATTGATCGTTGGTCGGCGTAGCACGATTTGAACGTGCGACCTCTTTATATTCCGTAAAATCTATCCTTGAATTTATTTAAAAGCAAAATAATATCAACATCCTCCGCTTCATCTTTTGCCCATCGTGGAGTCAGAGGATCAATAAAACATTCTATTGACTGAATGACCGTTTTTAATTCCTCTTTGGTGAGTTCCATAGCCAGACTTGCAACCTTGGCCATCTGTCTCTCTTCTTTATATTCTATTTGAGTGTTATCGTTTTCTTCAGTCATAATATATTTTTTATTTAAGTGTGGTCGGCGTAGCACGATTTGAACGTGCGACCTCTTGCTCCCAAAGCAAGCGTTCTACCGAGCTGAACTATACGCCGATACTTGGTGAGGAGCATAAGATTCGCACTTATTCAGGCACAATGCCACCAGATTTACAGTCTGGCCCAACTCTCTCGCTTTGGCGGCTCCCCATAAAAAATGTTGAGTAGAGCTCTGGATGTGCGAATGATTCAAGCACCTTCATATCTTTCAATGAAACTCCTCAATCACCCCCTAAGTTATGTATCGTCCTGTGGCGTATACCGTTGGCCTTCCCACATAACACCTTAAATTTCTCCAGAGTAGAGCACTCGTACAAACCTTGCCGGTCTACCTCCGTGTGGTCTACAAGATGTCGTTTACTCAACAAATCTAATATTATATCATATTGTTTTCTAATTCGGATTTTCTGTTTTCCAAAATGGAAACAACTTGTCGAAACTTTTGGAGTTCTGTATTCACTCTCCGTAGTTCAAAAATATTTTTTGTGATCTTTACTGCTCTCAATGTATGTAGTTCCATACCCATAATTTATTTTCAATTAGGTTTTAATTATACAATATACCCTCTGGTATATCATCATCAGATTCTAAGTACATTTCATACTCTTCTTCATTTTCAAAAGAATTAAACTCTTTGTTCAACTCTCCAGATATTTCATCGATATCAATATCAATTTCTAATATTTCACCGTCATCTGTTTCCATGTGAATACAAATTTCTGATATTTCTAAATCAGAATTCTTAAAAACTTTGAGAGCTCTCATACTCTCCTTGAATATTTTTTTACTCATTTCATAAACTCAATATAACGATTGCTGCCAAATATGCCACACTAAACAATAGTATAGCACTTACAATTTCTTCAATCCACATTTTCATAATCATCTCCTAATTAAACTAAATCTATATGTTCATGTATGACCATTCGACCACCAGTACTCATATGTCTGATGTGACCCGCAATGTCATCATCATAGGAAAGAACTATTTCAGCCCATCCCAT
>Ga0209709_10003600_pt1 | contig 12752 bp, 8 predicted proteins | sample ArcticOcean_MG_C_2_FD_187435 | JGI IMG/M metagenome (GOLD analysis project Ga0209709, IMG submission 187435) | Marine microbial communities from western Arctic Ocean - ArcticOcean_MG_CB4_136 (SPAdes) (version 2) | ecosystem: Environmental > Aquatic > Marine > Oceanic | place: Arctic Ocean... | reverse complement strand
TATAAAAGTTTCTACGATCTTTTTCTTAGGAACGGCATCACCAGTATCAGAGACACCGGCGGTCTCATTACGTCAATGCAGCCCGCTATTAATTACGCAAAAAAAAACCCCAACAAAACACCTAGATTATTTTTCGCTGGCCCATTGATTGATGGAAAGGATCGAGTCTATAAAGGTATGGAATCTGGCTTTCCTGATCTATCTATCGGCGTCGATGAGTCCTCTAACATTGAGGGAATTATTGATGGGCTGATTGCCGACGGGGCCAGTTTCTTGAAATCCTATGAAATGCTGTCGCGCCCGACCTATCTTAAGCTGTTGCAGATTGCTGGGGAAAAGGGCCTCAGAGTGACAGGCCATATCCCCTTGAGTATTGATTTGTTGGAAGCCATCGATGCAGGCCTAGGCGGTATGCAACACATTAGAAATCTTGATCTAGCTTGCTCTATTGATGCGGATGAGTTTAGAGCTAAGCGCGACTTACTGTTAAGCAATCCAGACAACATAGCTGGCTCAGTGTTAAGGAGTCAGATTCATCGAAATCAGCGCTATACAGCGATCGATAGTTTCGATAAAGAACGCTGTAATACTATAATAAAAGCGTTGGTAAAGAACGACGTCTATCAAACACCGACACTGGCCATCAATACATTTGGTTTAAAACGATTCTATGCAGATCCAAAATGGAGGGAGACCTACAAACTCCTCCCCAAGGCTGTCCAGGAGCGCTGGCAGGAGGGGTCTTTACGATTAGCCAACCAGGCGGTAACAGAACATGACACCATCTTCGCCAATTGGAGTATGAAAATTGTTGGCATGTTTAATAAGAACAGGGTCAAAATTTTGGCAGGCACAGACACGCCCATTGGCTACTTGACGCCGGGATACAGCCTCCATAAAGAACTTGAACTACTAGTCGAAGCCGGTCTTTCAGTCAGGGAAGCACTGCGATCGGCCACTATAACGCCTGCTGAGTTTTTCAACCTAGAACATCAAATGGGCAGCCTTGACGTAGGGAAATTCGCCGACATCGTGATTCTGAACAATAACCCGCTTAACGATATCAAGCATACTCAAGATATATATAAGGTTATCATAAAAGGGATGGTGAACTAAGACATGAGTGTTATTCAAAGATCATACGCAATAGTAGGCCCCGAGTTAAAAGTGGCACCGGACATAGATGCTATTGATGAGTTCTGGGCAGCCGCAATTAGGCAAAACCCCTCATTGGAACGGGATCATCAAGTAAGGTGGATCGGTCTTGACGAAGAGACAACGGCACAGATAATCAGATTTATAAAATCGGGCGAAAAAACTGCGACATTTACGTTGCCATGGGTCAATAGCTTTTATCAATGGTCTGATGGCTATCCGGGGCTGCCCATTATTCTTATGTCATGTAAGGGTGAACCTCTTCTGGTAGTTCAAATAACAGAGGTGCGTGAAACTACCTTTGGCGCCATCGATTATTCTGTCACTAGCTTGGATGGACCGCCAGTCAGAGAGACCGCCGTCTGGCTTGAACTGCACACTCATTACTGGAACGGGATACTCCAAGATTTAGATTTACAGTGCACGAAGGATATGCCCGTAATGGTAGAAAAATTTGTCGTACGTTATCCACTGTAAGATATTGGGGCAGATCTATTCTGGGATGCTGCCCGAGTGCCGGTTGCAGGGCTGACAATAAGGCCCTGATCATGAACAGCTAATTATAGACAGCTAAGGGCGGGGTATTCTGTTAAAATAGAGCGCGAAGGTGCCCTAAATCGTGTACTTATCTGATAGGTGCTCACGACCCAACACAGTTGGGTGGCTCAACCCTCCTGTGGCCGATTTAAACTGTTTTAGCTCTAGGTTAAAACTTATTTATCCGGCTAGAGTCCCTATCTCCAAAAAAATGTGAGAATTGCCTTGTCACAACATGATTTTGCCAGTTTAGGTCTAAACCCCGCCTTAGTTGATAACCTCGCAAGCCTAGGGTATACAGAAATGACGCCAATTCAGGCGCAAGCTTTACCCCCTATTTTAGCTAATAAAGACATTATAGCTAAGGCCAAAACAGGCTCTGGTAAAACTGCAACCTTTGCCTTAGGGTTATTGAATAAACTTGATGTTAAACGTTTTCGTGTACAGAACTTAGTGTTATGCCCAACCCGTGAGTTAGCCGACCAGGTGGCGGCAGAGATACGTAAACTGGCCCGAGGGATTCACAACATTAAAGTGCTCACTTTATGTGGTGGTATGGCCTTTGGGCCCCAGGTGGGCTCTTTGGAGCATGGCGCACACATTATTGTGGGTACCCCTGGGCGAGTTGAAGAACACCTACGTAAAGCCAATTTTAACCTAGATGACCTAACGACTTTGGTGTTAGATGAAGCTGATAGGATGCTGGACATGGGTTTTCAGGAGGCCTTAGATGACATTGTTAGTTACATGCCTAAACAACGGCAAACTATGCTGTTTAGTGCCACCTACGCTACCAAAATCGAAAAAACTGCGCAACGGATTATGCAATCTCCAGTGACCGTAGAAGTGCAGGATAGTCACAGTAAACAAAGCATTGTACAAACTCTTTATCAGGTAGAAAATAATGAGGGCCGCGTCGAGGCTATTAGACTCTTGTTACAAGCACATCAACCCGAGACCACCCTTATTTTTTGTAATACTAAGATCGAAACTGATCAAGTGGCCAACGAGTTACGTGCAGTGGGTTACAAAGCTTTGGCCTTACATGGCGATTTAGAGCAAAAACAGAGGGACCAAGCCTTAGTACGTTTTGCCAATCGCAGCGCTTCGGTGCTAGTCGCTACCGATGTGGCAGCACGCGGTTTAGATATTAAATCTCTAGATTTGGTGATCAATTATCAAATTGCGCGCGAGTTAGAAGTCCATACTCATCGCATTGGCCGCACCGGTCGTGCGGGTGCTCAAGGTATTGCTTGCAGTTTATACACGCATAAAGAAAACCATAATGTTGGTTTGTTAGAAGATTACTTAAAACAAAAACTTGAACGTGGTGACTTGCCGCCCATCAACTTATTGCGTAAGCCTGCTTTTTCTCCGCCCATGGTGACCATTAAAATTGGTGGTGGCAAAAAGCAGAAGCTTAGAGCAGGGGATATTGTAGGTGCTTTAACTGGTGTTGATGGTATTCCAGGCACAGAAATAGGCAGAATACAGGTGGCCGATCAGTGGGCCTACGTTGCTGTTGCTCATGAGCATAGTAAAACTGCGTTTAATAAACTCAGTGAAGGTAAACTTAAGGGGCGTAGTTTTAAAGTAAAACGTTTATGAAATTAGCATGAGTTTAGATATGTTGTTACGCATTAATAGTACAGCTTGCTTAACCCCAGGTTTAGCTATGCTGGTTAAAACAGATGCATTTAATCGGTTTTTTTATAGACCCTATCATTTGTCTGATCCTGCGTCTTGAGACTCTTGTTAAGCTAACTGTTCAATCTCAAAGTTTGACCCTCTGAAGAATGGCATTGTTCAGTTATGGCTAGAGTGGTCTTAAATGGTCGGTGGGGTTTAGGACGCCTCCCAGCGAACATTGTCGATTTGGAAAACAGTGCTAGTTAATGAAGTTGCCCAAATGACAATACCCGTATCGACTGCGCTTAATGATAAGCCTTGCGATACCAGGCTATCAATGCTGATCGTTACAGTTTCCCAGCCCGAAGCACCTTTGCTACCCAAATATTGATCGCCAGATGTACAGGGGTAGATGCAATCGATTTTCATAGAAATATTACTATCACCACTAACGACTTTTATATCGAAAATAATATTGCCGCCACCATAGATTCTTGCGTCAATAGGCCCAGAGCTTTTGGTATAAAAACCAGTAATAACTCCCTCGGCGCTATGGGTGATCTGCATTACATTTCCGCGATCGGGATCAGAGAAAGGTTCCCATGAAATATTAGGGCAGCGAGCGCCGCCATCATTTTCACAAGATTCGTAATTGATGGCGGCGTCATAACCTTGCAATCCAAGATCCCAAATACCATCGGCAACGCCATTTTGTATTACATTGAGATCGGAAACTTCATTAGCGTCGCCAGTAACGGTTACTATTCTGGTCGCGGTGGCCGAGTTACCTGCAGAATCAGAGGCGGTATAAGTAAGGGTGTAGGTACCTGCAGACGTGCCGACAGTGCCCGAAGTAGATACTGATACCGAACCATCAATGTTGTCTGTCGCGGTCGCTCCGGCATCAGAATAGGCTGTTCCCTGTGCGTGAGTAACAGTCGCGTTGCCGTTCATAGTTATTACAGGATTAGTGTTGTCGGTTACACCGCTATTGCTAAATTCGTCGGCCCAAACAGGTGCATCAGAGGAATCTGCATTATCGGCATAGACTCTGACGTAATCAATCTCCATTTCAGCCTCAGTAAAACTTCCCTCAATCTGAGCTTCGATCGCGAAGTTTAACAGCAGATACTGTTCTGAGTCGAAAGGCCAGTTTGACGCGGTTTTTACTTCGGGAGCGTAGGTGTAATGGACATTATCATCCACACTAAAAACCATTTTTTGCGCTGTCCATTCGAGCTTATAGATATGAAAATCGGACGTTGCAGTTGAAATGTATTGGCCACCGATATTCTCTGTGTTGCCGTAACTGGAAGGTGTATGCATGGCACTTTGGATATAATTCTCATTGCGGCCCCAATGTTCCATAATATCCACTTCACCGGAGGCCGGCCAACTCGTTGTGCCAAAGCCTTGAGTCTGCCAGTACGCGCCCAGCTCGTTAATATTTTTACCCAGCATCCAGATAGCAGGCCAGGTCCCCAGACCTGATGGCAATTTTGCGCGAACTTCGACGCGACCATACTGAAAAGCAAACTTTGAGTTGAGTCTTGCAGAGGTGTAATTTTTGGTTACCCCCTGATCTTGATAGTTTTCTTTTTTTGCGACAATTTTTAAACTCCCATTACTGATATAAGAGTTGTCTGTCCGGTCGGTATAATGTTGCTGCTCGTTATTATACCATCCTGTGCCATTGGGTAATCTGGTTTGATGGTACCATTTGGCTGAATTGAGCGAGGTGACAACAGGACTACTTGCCGTGACATTAACAGTTCTAATCACTGAAGAAGAATTTCCGGCTGTGTCTGTGGCCGTATAGGTCAGGGTGTATGCGGCCACGTCAGTTCCCACCGTGCCAGAAACGGTGACATTGATTGAACCATCGATGTTATCTGTCGCGGTAGAACCGGCATCTGTATAGGTATCGCCTTGTTCTAGATTTACTATCGCTTGACCGTTGAGACTGATTTCCGGATTGGTAGTATCGGGTGTACTAATGACTTGGGGAGGTTGAGTTGAGGCACTTCCGCCACCGCCACAGCCAGCCAGAACTAATGAGGTGAGCATTAAAATAATAGAGTACCTAGTAACACGTGGTAGAAATATTGGAGCCATGATTATCTCGAACTTCGTTGTTTTTACTTAGAATTATATGTAGGTAATTGCTGACCCAGCTTAATTTTCGGGCTTGATCGATAGACTAGCCATATAAATACGATAAAAGGGTTTGTGCGTGCGTTAAAGGGGCCGAACATTCAACCCTCTAATCTCAGGGCTATGGGCTATGGGCTATTATTGGTCGATAATTAAACAATGTGGCCAAGGCAATAATGATATATAGGCAGACAACTCCTAGAAGCTGCAGATGCGAATTCGTCGGGGAATTATCGTGAAATCTTAATTGCTGGCAGCATCTTGGATGCGAGTGCTGCTCAATGCTGACTCGGTTTTAAGGCTCTGGATAATGCTAGAATTTCTTGAGTAATGCCTGAGGTCATCGGATATTACCCTAGCGGAATTAGCACGGCTGGCGTAAGTTTTCTGAGGTCTATTTTTTGCATACCTCATTGTCCACCCGACCTGTGCAGTGGAATTAATACACAAGTAAACCAATGGGTTACTAAAATAGATGGTGCCCGGAGTCGGACTTGAACCGACACGGTGTTGCCACCGAGGGATTTTAAGTCCCTTGCGTCTACCAATTTCGCCACCCGGGCATACTGAAGTGGGCTTTTCATACTTTACAGATCGATGACTCGAAAAGGCTGCTGTGCAACCTCAAATCGGCGAGAAGTATACATTACAGTTAACTTAAAGTGGAATGAATCTAGCGTTTAAACTGCGGCTTTATGCTATTTCAGTGCATTTTTTTGTCCCCCTCTTGTTTTATCTAGCGAGCTAACAAACTAGGACAGGAGAAAAGACTAGTTAGTGCGCTTAATTCGTTAGCGATGCTTGAGGATAGTGGTCTTCCACTGCATAGGTGTTACGTTAAACCAACGCTTAAAGGCCCGTGCGAACGCCGTATTGTCAGCGTACCCCAAATAGTCTGCAAGATCGATAATAGACATATCCGAATTCACGAGCAGCTCTGTAGCCATGTTTTTTCGGACGGTCTCCATTAGCAGGGAAAAAGAAGTCCCCTGCTCTTTTAGTATGCGCTGTAATTTTCGAGTATGCATGGTTAGTTGGCCCGCTATATCCTCTATACCAATTACTCCCCTGGGTAGCCCGCGGCGAATAAGCAACTCAACGTCAGAGCAAAAATCATGCTGAACTGCAGTAGAGAGAGCTCGAATATGGCTCGTTAAAATTTTATGGAGCAGCGGATCTGCGCTAGAAATAGGATACTCTAGCCAGCTTGCATCAAAGACAATCTCGTTTTTAGGCTGACTGAAATAGACTGGAGCTCCGAATAGCTGGCGATAAGGAGCGATAATCTCTGGAGGCCTATGTTGGAAGTTTATTCTGTTCGGTTTCCAGTCACTGCCACACAGCGCCCTAAGAATTGTACGGCCATGAGAAATCGCTAGTTCATCGGTATATCGTGACAATTGCTTTGAATCAGTGTTGGTATAGCTTAAAAACGCCAAATTGCTCTCTACTTCGAGGTCAGCGGCAGCATTATTATTGACGTGCATCCACAATGTTTCACGGAGTTGCTCCAACGCGGTGCCAACATCCGGAGAGTGCTTCATAAGCAGTCCAACCAAGCCTAATAACCGATAATCCTGTTTAGTACCCAGCAATGCAGCAAAATGAGGTGTGGATGTCACCAGAGCCGCTGTGCCTAACAGGCTTTCTACGGCCGGATAACTCATCATATCGTCGACTCCATGCGTCGCCAAATAGTCCGTCGCAAAGCCAAAATTCGTCAATAAAATAGAGGGATTACCGCCCATGGTTCGGACGAGATGCTCAAATCCCGCGAGAACGGACATGCGTATCTGACCCATATCAACATCCAAAATATGCTTATCAGAGGTTATTATTATATATTTGTCGTAGCATGTCGACAAATTGTCGTGAAATGACTACGTTTACATCGATTTTAAGCTATTATATGCGTCGGTATAAAATCAGATCGATTGCTGAGACTGGCCTGACAAAAAGTGCTAATTCTAATAAAAAAAGATGATACGCAATGAAAGAGAAAATATTGAACCTTGGTTACTTTGTGGGCATTTTTTCGATAATATCTGTAGTAACATTTGGACTCCTACTATTTACAGTTACTGGACTGCACATAGATATTAATGAACTTCACATAGTCGCAGGCGCTGAATCGCTAATCGCTAATCGCTAATCAAGCCCTCTTGCGCAACCGGACTGTTTGGTCGCCTACACCGAAGACATAAAGCACCAAAAACAGCATGAAAATCCCTTTGAAGATGGGTCTTTAAAGGGGTTTACCACGAGCCCATCAAATCGCATCAAACCATCAGTCATAGCCGAGATCTTATGAAACAGGAAGGTTCCTGAGTAGGGTAATGCCCGTAAACACAGTGAAAACTGATCCACGACGCGAGTATTCTCAGCGATCGCTCCAATCAATAACGCTACCAGTGCCATTACGCCAAACAGGTGTGTTAGGGCAAATAGCCAGAGCAGGCCGGACTGCAACGGCAGTGTAACGAATACATGGTCTGCGCTTCAGTTGGTGTGGTTGAACAACTCTGAACTTGAGTAGTGAGCAACATCCAACAATTAACGGGGGCATGCCAACCACCGTGTTAAATCAACCAAATAACATGATTTCTTACATGGGGACTGTACCCGCGTTGCTAGTGCATTAAACCTTAAGGCTTTTTTTGGCCGCGAGGGGCACTACAAACGGATCTGGGCTGACTATGTTACCCGGTGCAAACCAATATGAAAAATTTGCAGCTAGTGAATGGAGGCGCGGGTCGGAATCGAACCGACGATCGCGGAGTTGCAGTCCACTGCATTACCACTTTGCTACCGCGCCATTGTGTTGCTTTATTCAGCCTCAAGCACAGATGTGCAAGACGCCGCTATTCTAGGGAATGTTGGCAATAAATCAACTATTTATCAGCTTCGACACTCAATTGCGGCCAAGCCTGTTTAAGATACAGTACCATTGACCAAAGCGTCAGCAGCGCAGCGACATAAATCGCGATAAATCCGACTAAAATAAGCCATTCGTATTGTGGTGTTGCCAACAGTAGTAACGCCACGGCAATCATTTGCGCCCAGGTCTTTACCTTGCCAATCACTGAAACCGCTACGCTGTCGCGGTAGCCGAGCCCCGCCATCCATTCTCGTAGCGCCGAAATAACCAGCTCACGCCCGATAATCACGATTACGGGTAGTGCGAACCAAGGCGTAGAATACACTTCGAGGAGCAACAACAACGCCGCAGCAACAATTAACTTGTCTGCCACAGGGTCGAGAAACGCGCCAAATGCAGTAACCTGATTAAATCGACGTGCCAGATAACCATCAACCCAGTCTGTGAGTGCCGCTGCCCCAAAAATAGCCGCTGAGGCAATATGGTGCCATTCCCACGGTAGGTAATAGACCACTATAAATACTGGAATTAATAGGATACGCACCAGCGTTAAGATATTGGGGAGGTTCCACATAGGCTGCATAAAACTTTCTGTAATTGGGATTGATTAAAACGCGATTACGTTACTCATTGTACAGGGCGCTGTAAATAGCGTCTGCAACCTTTTTGTTTATATTTTCCACCTTCATTAAGTCAGCCACACTGGCCTTCTTGACCTCAACAATACCGCCAAAGTGCTTTAATAGATCACGGCGACGCGTTCGGCCTACACCAGGAATCCCCTCAAGTGCTGAGGTGCGACGTTTTTTGTCACGGCGCTGTTTATGGCCCGTGATAGCAAAACGGTGGGCTTCATCACGAATTTGCTGAATAAGATGCAGCGCAGCTTCCTGCGGCCGCCCGATAACACGGTTTTCTTGCTCCGCCAAGATCAAAGTTTCCATACCCGGTTTACGCGTGGTGCCCTTGGCCACCCCCAATATCGTCACTCCAACCACCCCCAAATCACTCAATACGTCTTTGGCAATACCAATCTGCCCTTTGCCGCCATCAATCAGCAGAATGTCGGGCAGTTTCCCCTCGCCCTTCATCAGCCGCGTGTAACGGCGGCGAATGGCCTGTTCCATGGCGGCATAGTCATCGCCACCAGTAATACCTTCGATGTTAAAGCGCCGGTAATCACTTTTAACCGCGCCGTTGGTATCGAACACGACGCAGGATGCAACCACCGCCTCACCGCTACTATGACTAATATCAAAGCATTCTAAGCGTTCTGGGGTCACATCTAGGCCAACAGTTTCACGTAGGGATTCGAATCGCTGCTGCAATGTCTTTTTGGAGGCTAGCTTGCCCGCCAGATTTTGTTCCGCGGTGCGCTGGGCGAGCTCAATCCATTTAGCCCGAAAGCCACGTACCGAGTCGCGTATTTCAATATTGCGACCTACCCTCAGCTTTAAAGCATCGATCAGGGGCTGACCGTTTTCAATAGGAGAGTTAACGATAATCTCTTTCGGCAAATCAGGTCGCCCACCGCCATTTAAATATAACTGCGGCAGAAAATCTTCCAGTAGGTCTGAGACCTTTTCTGCCAGCGGCGCTTTGGGATAATAGCTGCGACTACCCAGTATTCTGCCCTGACGAATATAAAGCATGTGAACGCAAGCTTGGCCATTGGTAACAGCGCCAGCTACCACGTCCACCGTCCCCTTACCCTTTTCAATCATTTGCTGAGCCTGAATTTGGCGCAGTGCCGCAATCTGGTCGCGGCTTTCAGCGGCCTTCTCAAACGCTAAATCAGCAGCCGCCTTCTCCATGTCGCGCTCTAACTGCTTGAGGATCTTATCCCCTTTCCCATCTAGATAGAGACGTGTCAGATCCACATCTGCGTTGTAGTCATTGGGTGTAATGAACTCTACACAGGGGGCAGTGCAACGCTTAATCTGGTACTGCAAACAGGGCCTCGATCGATTTTTAAAAAAGACATCTTCACATTGACGAACTTTAAACGTCTTCTGCAGAAATGACATGCTCTCGCGCACAGCATTAACACTGGGAAACGGCCCAAAATAAGAGCCTTTGGCTTTTTTGGGACCACGATGAAAGGACAGCCGCGGCCATTTATCTTTATCCGACAGGAAGATATAGGGGTAGCTTTTATCATCCCGCAGCAAAATATTGTACGGCGGTTGATACTGCTTGATCAGATTGTGCTCGAGAATCAGCGCTTCGGTTTCGGTCTCCGTGACCGTTACATCAATTTGCGCAATGCGCTTCACCAGAGCGGCAATTCTTGGAGAAAGTCCCGTTTTACGAAAATAACTGCTCACTCGGCTCTTGAGATTCTTAGCCTTACCCACATAGAGAATGTCGCCCTGAGCGTCAAACATCTGGTAGATGCCGGGACGCTGGGTCAAGGATTTGAGAAAGGTTGGGGGATCAAAAGCCATAGCGCGATTGTAGCGGATTTTTCCCCACAATGGATATTACGAAAAGCGCTTATCACCTATCTTACAGTGCTGTTTCTCAGCACTGTTTGTAGTGAACTGCCGGTCTAATATTGTATCCACGAAGTGCCACTGGTTGGTCATCGCCTGCGGCGTCAATACTAACTCGGACCAGCCACGCTGGACAGTATCCAAGGCTACGAGCTCCTCACTGGCTTCAAGTATCGCGTTCGCCAGCACTTCCGGATCAGTTGGTAGATAGGTTTCTAGCCCTGGGCTACTAACGCCTGGTGTTCCAATCTCAACGCCGATGGCCTGACCCTTATTGTTGGCCAAATTAAACGCCCAGGCGTTATGTGTATCGCCCGCCAACACTACTGGATTGGTGCCATGCTCGGCCAAGCTTGCATAGACTCGGTCGCGACAGGCGGCATATCCGTCCCAGGCATCAAGGTTAGACGGCAGCTGGTCTTGGGCAAGCTGCTGCATCAATGTCAGTTGTTCACGATATTCAGGCATGGCCTCTTCAAGCTTGAGCTCATGATCGGTTAATATCGGCAGGTTTAACTTACCCATCAACACCTGCTGACCAAGTAACTGCCAAGTCGCACCGCGCTGCTTGCTTGCCTGTAACTCAGTGTCTAGCCACTTCTCCTGATCTGCCCCTAGCATTGCTCTTGCAGGATCCACCAGAATTTGGTCTTTAAAGGTCTGGATGTCCGGCAAATAATGCCAATTCTCCGGAAGCGTCTCCGCAGTTAGCCCCTTGATCAGGCCATAGTCTGTAATCGCTATCCGCTCGCCTGTGGAGAAATCAAACGGCAGTTTGACCGACCGTCGTTGATGCGCAGTCGCCGATGCTGGATCAGCAAGTGTTGAAGCGTCCACTGAAGAGACCATTACGCCATCTCCAGTCGGTGACACATCATAAGACAGGGCCTGCAGGGGCAGATCTACCGCATAATCTAAGCCTCGATCACGACCATGCAGCCGAGTATCCAGCATAATCAGATCGGCCAACTGGCCCACCTCAAAGCTGCGAAAGATTGGCCCCTGATCACCCGAGTTGGCAGTTCGAATGGGCAGCCACTCGTGGTATGCCTGACGAGCCGCTTTCATACGTGCCTGAAAGTCACCCTCGCCTTGATTGTGATTTTCAGCGCCATACTTCCAGCTATCGTTGGCCAATTCATGATCATCCCATACGCAGATAAAGGGATGGCGGGCGTGTAAGGCCGTCAAATCTGGGTCCGTTCGATAGAGGCCATAGCGCATACGATAATCTTCTATGGATAGAATTTCAGTACTCGGTTCTACCTGTCGACCAAGCTCTTCAGTCGCCACCGCATTAGCGTAGACACCCTCAGCATATTCATAGATATAGTCGCCCAGATGAAGCACAAGGTCCAGATCGCTATCGGCCATATGCTTGTAGACATTAAAATAGCCCTGCGGGTAGTTTGAGCATGACGCGACACCAATACGAAATGACTCAACAGCCCCCTTGGGTAAAGTACGAGTCTGGCCCACAGGGCTGATAACACCTTCACTAAGAAATCGATAAAAATAGGCGCTGCCCGGCTCTAGGCCCTCCGCATCAACCTTTATTGTGTAATCACGCTTTGCGGAGGTTGATGCAACCCCAGAACTGACTACCTGCTTAAAGTCAGGATCTGATGCCACTTCCCATCTACAATCTACGACCCGGTGCTCACCGCTACCGGGAATTAAGCGCGCCCATAGAATTACCCTATCGGATAAGGGGTCGCCAGAGGCAATCCCGTGGGTAAAATAAAGCGGTGATGCCGCATGCACTTGAAACCCACGTAGGGCCAAGACACCCAAACTAGCGCTCACCCCTTTAAGTAACTGACGACGATTTAAGGCAGACCTGTCCATGTAATTCAGCTCATATCATGACATTGATTGAGCACCTAGCATAACCCACAATGGCT
>Ga0209709_10003599_pt1 | contig 12752 bp, 13 predicted proteins | sample ArcticOcean_MG_C_2_FD_187435 | JGI IMG/M metagenome (GOLD analysis project Ga0209709, IMG submission 187435) | Marine microbial communities from western Arctic Ocean - ArcticOcean_MG_CB4_136 (SPAdes) (version 2) | ecosystem: Environmental > Aquatic > Marine > Oceanic | place: Arctic Ocean... | reverse complement strand
TGGGACCACGTAACCGCCGGAATGGAGGTACTGTTCAGTGATGATAAGAAAACAATCGCGTTTGCAGGCACTAACATTAAGCAGCCGATGGACGTGTTGCGCGATGTACGGATATTTCCCCTCTGGAGTCCCAAATTGGGACTGTGTCCCGCCGGTTTCTTGAAGGCGAGCCGTAGATTGGGGTACGTGGTCCTCGATCACATGGCTGAACACGACCTAGATTCAATAACTCTGACCGGACACAGTCTTGGTGGGGCTTGCGCCCTAATAACCGCCGCCTTAATTCTCAGAGAGACGGACGATAAAGACAAAATCAGGCAGGTAGTCACGTTTGGCGCACCAAGAGTCGGCAAGTTGCGGGCTTTGACGCGCCCAACCAGCCAGTACAGGTTCCAAAACGACATTGTGCCCACAGTTCCGTGGCCGTTGAGCCGCCCAAGTGGTCTTTTGCCGCTAGGTGAGCAGGGCACACGCGGGAATTGGATTTCTGACCACTCAATCATCAATTATATCAATGCACTGAGGGCACGATAATGCTCTACACCTATAAGGTAGCGCGCGTTCACTCCGTTTATGACGGCGATACCTGCACCGTGGACATTGACCTTGGTATGAATGTGGTTATTCGTAAAGAAAAGGTTCGTTTGTTCGGAATTAACACCCCAGAACTGCGAGGCGTGGACGACGAAACGAAAGCAGCGGGTATTGAAGCGCGAGATTGGCTCAAAGACCAATTAGATGGCGCGGATGAGGTACTAATTCGCACTCACAAAGACAAATCGGGGAAATATGGCAGATTACTGGGTGAGTTATTGGCTGACGGCGTGAATTTGAACGAAACATTAATCGAGCTAGGGATGGCAGAAGAATATGGAAAGTAAAAACGCTAAGCAGAGCTATTTAGACCTCTTCAGTAAGCGACTTACAAATATCCTTGTAATGAAAAGAGCAAGGATGCAGTACGAAATTGTGGATGGGACCGTAGAGCACGACAAGTATGGGTGGAATCGAGTGATGGTCATCACTAAATGGTAGAAGCCACCAAGATCGAGTGCATCAGGTGCAAAAACCTGCACCCCGAAACGCTGTTCGCGGGCCTCGATCACCTATGCGTGTACTGCAAAGCGGATATCGCGGAGCAAGCACCGTTACCTACGAGCGCTGAGCCAGAAGAATCGAAGCAAGAGACGCTAGAAGAGAAGGCGCGCGCGGAATTAGCGCTGAGATTTTTAACACGAAAACGATTATTGCCCTTTGTCGAACGATTCAACCATGACTACCAAGCTGGTTGGGTTCACAAAGATATTTGTAAACGACTAGAGGAATTTAGTAGAGATGTCGCTGAAAAAAAGAGTCCAAGACTTATGCTTTTCATGCCGCCCCGACATGGTAAAAGCACGCTTGCTTCGGTGGCGTTCCCAGCTTGGCATCTGGGTAGGAACCCAGAGCATGAATTTATCTCTTGTAGCTATTCGGGTTCGCTTGCGATGGCTTTCAGTCGAAAAGTCCGTGGACTCCTACGTGAAGACGGCTACAAGTCTGCCTTCAAAACTCGTCTCGACCCTCAAAGCCAGAGCGCAGAAGCTTGGCTTACGACAACGGGCGGCGGCTATGTCGCAGCGGGTGTCGGCGGTGGTATTACGGGTAAAGGCGCGCATATTCTCGTCATCGACGACCCTGTAAAGAACCGTGACGATGCAGAATCCGCAAACGCGAGAGAAAGTACGTGGGACTGGTATACGTCTACGGCTTATACACGTCTTGCTCCTGGTGGTGGTGTTCTGGTCATTCTTACTAGGTGGCATGACGATGATCTGGCGGGACGACTCCTCAAAGCAGCAGCCGATAACGGAGAGCAGTGGGAAGTCGTTAACTACCCTGCACGAGCCGAAGTTGATGAAGAGTTCCGAAAGGTTGGCGAGGCGCTCCATTCTGAGCGATACGATGAGTCAGCTCTAGCCAGAATAGAAAAGGCAGTTGGCCCACGAGATTGGTCAGCGCTGTATCAGCAGAACCCTGTCGCAGACGACGGTGATTATTTTACGCGGGGCATGATTAATTATTACGACCGTGACGACATTGACCACGACCGCATGAAGTTCTACTGCGCGTGGGACTTGGCGATTGGTAAGAATGATAGAAACGATTACACCGTTGGCATCGTTGTAGGTGTTGACGAGCAGGATCAGTTGTACGTTGTCGATCTGGTACGAGGCAGGTTCGACGGCTTCGAGATCGTAGAACGAATACTCGATCTCTATGAGATGTGGAAGCCTAGCATCATAGGCATAGAGAAAGGACATATTGAGATGGCCCTTGGCCCGTTCCTAGAGAAGCGGGTTCGTGAGCGTGGGCTGTACGAAGCGTACTTCAAAGATTTAAAAACAGGACGTAGAGATAAAGAGGCTCGCGCGCGAGCAATCCAAGGTCGGATGCAGCAGGGGATGGTGTTCCTGCCAAAAGAAGAAAACTTCACCGGGCCTTTGGTAGCAGAGCTATTGAGGTTCCCAAATGGTGTGCATGACGATCAAGTGGATGCGTTGTCTTGGATAGGTTTGATGATGACTGAGTTCTCGACGTTCGTTGAAAAGATTGAGCATGTGCCCAGTTGGCGAGACAGATTACCGGCACTGATGAAAAGTGACCGCACTAAATCAGCTATGAGCGCATGACATGAAAGAACAAAAGATTGCCCCTGACAAGGAAGAAGAAATCACTCGCACCCAGTGGTCACGCTACGAGCGTGCTCGCGATAATGGGCATCTTGAATACGTCTATATGGCTCAAAAGTGCGATGACTATTACCAAGGCCAACAATGGGACGCGGATGACGAAGCTGCCCTAGAGGCAGAGGGCCGTCCTGCACTAACAATTAACACGATTTTACCCACGGTAAACACCATCTTGGGTGAGCAGTCCACGCGCCGTGCAGATATTCAGTTCAAGCCGCGCCGTGGTGGTGAAGAAGAGGTAGCCCATACCCTAACTAAGTTGTACATGCAGATTGCAGACAACAACAAGCTCGATTGGGTAGAACAGCAGGTGTTCTCAGATGGTTTGATTATGGACGGGCGCGGGTACTTTGACGTGCGTATGGATTTCAGCGATCACGTTGAAGGCGAAATTCGAATCACGGCCAAAGACCCACTAGACATTCTGATTGATCCAGATGCAAAAGACGCTGACCCTAAGACTTGGAACGAGGTATTCGAAACCAAGTGGATGACGCTCGATGAGATCGAAGAGCTATACGGGAAGAAGAAGGCTGAACGCCTGCTATTCGTAGCTGAGAACGGCATGAGCTTCGGCCCTGATTCTGTAGAGTATCAAGAGTCCCGTTTTGGCGAGACTGAAAATAGTAACGACCACTTTGGTGGCGGTGTCCCAGGTGATGACGAATATCGGAATGTGAAGTCACTGCGTGTTGTTGAGCGGCAGCATAAGAAACTCGCACGCACGCTGTTCTTCGTAGACCCTGACACGGGGGATCAACGGAAATGCCCAGAAGAGTGGAAAGAACCTAGATGCAAGAAATTTGCAAAGCAGTACAACCTTTCACTAATAAGCAAAGTAGTCCGAAGAGTTCGATGGACAGTTACTTGCGACAAAGTTGTACTGCATGACGACTGGTCACCCTATGACCAGTTTACAGTTGTTCCGTTCTTTTGTTATTTCAGGCGGGGCCAGCCTTTCGGTATTATCCGAAACCTTTTATCTCCGCAGGAACAGCTAAACAAAATAGCCTCACAAGAGCTGCATATTGTTAATACTACAGCTAATAGTGGTTGGATGGTTGAGAGTGGTTCGCTCATTGGTATGACAGCTGATGATCTTGAGGAACACGGCGCTGAGACAGGTCTGGTGCTTGAATATGCGCGAGGCACTAACCCCCCGCAAAAGATTACACCTAACAGTATTCCTACTGGCTTAGATCGTATTGCTGCAAAAGCAGCTGCAAACATCCAGTCTATTTCTGGCATCAATGACTCCATGTTGGGTACAGATAGCGCCGAAGTGTCCGGTATCGCGATCCAAGCTAAACAAAATCGTGGCGCGATAATGATACAGGTGCCACTGGACAACCTGCGTAAAGCTCGCCAGTACTTAGCAGAATCTATTCTTAACCTCATACAAGCGTTCTATACAGAAGAGCGCGTAATTCAGGTTACAAACGAGGCTGACCCACTCAAGCCCCGTGAAGAAATTGTTATAAATGAGGAGACGCCTGAAGGCCAGATCATCAACGACCTTACGCTAGGTGAGTACGATGTAATCGTAGCTACTGCCCCAGCGCGCGACAGCTTTGATGAGGCTCAGTTTGCAGAAGCCATTAACTTGCGACAAGTGGGCGTAGCAATCCCCGACGATGCCATCATCGAGTACTCGCATCTTGCCCGTAAAGGTGAGCTGGCAAAACGTATACGCACTGTAATGGGCTTGGAGCCACCGACTCCAGAACAAGCACAGGCAATGGCTCAGCAGCAGGAGATACAGATGATGCAGCTGCAACTAGAAATTGCACAGCTTGAGGCAGAGGTTAAGAAAACTCAGTCCGAAGCGGCCCTCAATATTGCTAAAGCACAAGACGTATCGGATGTAGACCCACAGATACGAATGGCTGAGCTACAAACGAAGATTCAAATAAACCAAGAGCAGCTAGACCTCCGTAGGGAGCTAGCGGCAGCGACTAACGAGGTCAGGGAGAGTCAGACACAAACGTCGGCTGCGACTAAGTTGGCTACAACCGCATTTCAAAACACTAACAGGAACGGGAGTTCTTAATGAGTAAGCAGGAAGATATGACAGCAGAAGACAAAGCCCTTGAGTTTCCGGTAATGCCCGGAGCTGATGCGCCCGAAGACGACGATTCACCGCAGCTTGATCTAAGTTTCGAGGAAGTATTAGAGGAGATTTCAGATAGTGCGGATGACGAGGTTGAGGGCGAAAACACTGACGAAGAAGCGCCGACTGAAGAAGACGGGGACGATGAGGGTCCAGATGATGAGCCAGACGAAGGAGGAGTTGATGAAGAAGAAGCGCCTCTAGAAGAAGCAGCTGAGCTAGAGGAACCTGAACCCGAAAAAACTCATAAAAAACCGATGGTTCCTAAAGCACGTCTTGATGAAGTATTAGCCAAGCAGAAAGCATTGCAGAAACAGTTAGACGAGGTTAATGCTGCGAATGAGAAAGCTGAAGACGCACCAGAAGCATATGATTTTGACACAAAAGAAGTCGAGTACCAGAACATGGTATTGGATGGGGAGACTGACAAGGCAGTCGCACTACGTCGCGAAATCAGGAAGGCAGAGCGAGCAGAACTCGAATACGAAATGCGGCAAGAAATGAATCAGACTGTCACGAAGGACAGGCAGATAAACGCCCTTCAGCAGGCCGCTAATGCGATGGAGGAAACGTACCCTATCTTCGATAGTAACTCTGAGGAGTACAACGAAGACTACACAAACGAAGTTGTTGGCCTGAGAGACGCATTCATAGTCCAAGGCTATGACGCTGTAGATGCGTTGTCAAAAGCAGTGAACTTTGTAGTGAAAGACCATGACTTAAATGACGGCGTAACTGAAGCGCCGAGTTTGGCAGGTAAGGCAAAAACTGTTGATGAAGTCTCAAAAAAACGCGCTCAAGTTAAAAAGAAGCTGAAGGCTGCAGAGGCTCAGCCACCTGAACTACCAGGAGAAAGCTCGTCAAATCATGGTGAGAAAGGGATAGACCTTTCAAATATGACAGAAGAAGAGTTCGCAGCTTTGCCTGAAGCGACATTGAAACGGCTAAGAGGAGACATTTTATAATGCCAACAAAGAAAGACCCTCGTCTCGCACGAGCGGGGGTAAGTGGATTTAATAAGCCAAAGCGAACGCCGAGCCACCCAAAAAAATCGCACATTGTTGTGGCGAAGGAAGGTGACAAGATCAAGACCATACGATTTGGTGAGCAAGGAGCCTCTACCGCTGGTAAGCCTAAAGCGGGAGAGTCTGCGAAAATGGTAGCCAAACGTAAGAGCTTTAAAGCCCGTCACGGGAAGAACATAGCTAAAGGAAAAATGTCAGCAGCTTATTGGGCTGACAAAGCAAAGTGGTAGAACATTCACCCCGCACTCAATGTTCGGTAACGAAATGTGTTGCATATAAATAATACCTAGACTAATATTCTTTATACGTCCGTCACTACGATATGTGACCGGCCCGTAGCCGTAAAAAACGTACCTCGCCTGCACTAGGCGTAAAACTTGTCGAGGTCGCCCCTCGTTAATCCGCGCTAGTTCGTCGTCCCACGATACGGGAACAACGGATTAGCCGCTCCAAAAGTCGGCTGATAAAGCAGCGTGTGCTGCATAAACGTCAATTTTATTTGGAGGCCATCATGGCTTTAACGAATTTCGGCACCCTATCGGGTGACCAGCTCCAAACATGGAGTCGCGACTTCTGGAAAGTAGCTCGCAACCAATCTTTCATTAACCAATTTGCTGGAACTGGCTCAAACGCTATGGTTCAGCGGGTTACTGAACTCACTAAAAATCAAAAAGGCACCAAGGCAAACATTACGTTGCTTGCTGACATGACCGGAGACGGCATCACGGGTGATTACACGTTGGAAGGCAATGAAGAAGCACTCCGCGCGTATGACATCACCATTGAGCTTGACCAGTTGAGATTCGCAAACAGAATCGCTGGCCGTATGGCTGACCAGAAGACAGTTGTTAACTTCCGCGAGCAGTCTCGTGACGCACTTGCTTACGCAATGGCTGACCGTTGTGACCAGCTTGCGTTCTTGACGCTGTCAGGTGTTGCTTACACTTCTAAGAACAACGGTGCTCTGCGTACTGTTGTTGGTGGCGCAGTGAACGGTCAAGAACTTGTTGACCTTGCATACGCTTCCGATGTGTCTGCTCCTACAGCGGATCGTCATCGTCGATGGGATGCAACTGATGGACTCGTTGCTGGTGCAACTAACGCCGTAGCCGCAGTTGATAAGATCAGCTACGAGACTATCGTCAACATAAAAGCTTACGCCAAAGATAACTACATTCGTGGTATTCGCGGTGCTGGTAACCAAGAAACATTCCACATGTTTGTTACTCCCCAGCAAATGGCTGATCTCAAGCTGGATACAAGCTTCCTCGCTAACGTCCGTAATGCTGGTGTTCGAGGGTCAAGCAACAGCTTGTTCTCTGGTTCTTCTAGCCTGATGGTTGATGGCGTGATGATCCACGAGTTCCGTCATGTGTTTAACACCGCTGGTGCTACGTCAGGTGCTTCTGGCAACGCTGGAACAGCTGGTTACAAGTGGGGCGCAGGCGCAAACATCGATGGAGCGCGTGCTCTGTTCTGTGGCGCTCAAGCTCTTGCTCTGGCCGACATTGGCTTGCCTGAGATGGTCGAAGATACATTCGACTATGGCAACCAGTCTGGTATTTCCGTAGGTAAGATTTTCGGAATGCGTAAACCTAAGTACAACTCTGACATCTCAGGGTCTGTACAAGATTTCGGGGTTATTTGTCTCGATACAGCGCAGTAAGTAGTACTCCCTCCCCCTCTTCGGAGGGGGGTTTTTTACCCTAAAGGAACAAATCATGAAGATCGTAAGTACAGAGTCATTACGAGTGACGACTTTAAGTGGTGGAGCAATTGTCTTCGAGGCTGGTGTCCCAATAACTGTTGGGGATGAGGTTGGCTTAGTAGCAATTCAAATGGGTGCAAAGGAAGTTAGAGAAGGTGAAGCGAAAAGCGAGCCTGAAGAAGTCGTCGTAGAGACGAGTGAAGAACCTAGCGACGACCTTGTCTCAGTCCTCGAAAAAATGATGGATGAAGGCGAGCCTGATAATTTTAAAGCTGATGGCTCTCCCAAAGCCGCAGCTGTAAACAAAGCGATGGGTAAATCAATTGACTCAGATGCGCGTGACGCAGCGTGGGAAGCCGTTCTTAATTCGTAGGTAAAGTATGACAGTTACCGTTCAGAGCGTTATAGATAGAACGCAAACCGTGCTTCAAGACACAACCGGCGTTCGATGGCCGGTTGTAGCTGAGTTAGTACTTTGGGTGAATGACGCGCAGCGTGAGATTGCGTTAATTAAACCCGACGCTACCGCCGTCAACACAACAGTTACTTTAGTCACAGGTACTAAGCAAGGGATACCCGCGACGGGTAATCGTTTGTTAAACGTCGTTCGAAATATGTCAGCCGCAAGTAACGGTACAGGAAAACGGTCGGTTCGGTTGGTAGATCGATCTGTATTAGATGCCCAAACGCCTGACTGGCACGATCCAGCAGTTGCTGGTGGAGCTACACACACAACTGGCGTAAAACACTTTGTTTACGATGAGACAAACCCAAGAAACTACTATGTGTACCCAGGTATTGCGGGTAATGCGTACTTAGAGATCATTTACTCTGCGAATCCTACTACCGTTGCCCAGTCCGGTAATCTTTCTATCCCCGATATCTTTGCGAATGCAGTTATGAACTACGTTTTGTATATGGCTTACATGAAGGACGCGGAGTACGCGAGTAATGCTCAACGCGCGTCCAGCCATTTTCAGTTGTTCGTAACTTCAGTCACAGGCAAAGCCCAAGTTGACACAATAATTAACCCGAATGCCGCAAGCGGCACAAGGATGGCGGTGTAGAATGGCGGTTGCTTACGAGACACTCCTCCCAGATATTCTACCTGTAGTAGCAGGTTGTACTGATACGCTTGTTGAAGACACAATCAGAGCGGCGGTTATTGAGTTTTGTGAAAGAACAGGTGCCTACCAAGCTGAGTTAGACCCAATAACAACCGTTTCCTCAATTTATGAATACGATCTAGAGCCACCAACAGGCACAAAAGTCCATAAAATTATGGGAGCCGTGTTTGAGGGTGACGATCTTGAACCTGTGTCTTCAAATGTCCTTGAGCAGCGTAAACCAAACTGGCGAAATGCCGCTCAATTTGGTCAACCCGAATACTATATTCAACAAAGCGCGAGTCTATTTTGGCTTGTGCCTGTCCCAAATACGCTGTCGGTAAATAGCACTATTATCCGCGCGCAGTTAAAGCCTACTTATTCATCTACTACATGCGATGAAAAAATAATGGACGAGTACCGTGACACTATCGTGAACGGCGCTTTGTTCAGATTACTCAGAATGCCAGGAAAGGACTGGTCTGATCTGCAAGGCGCGCAGCTTTACAGCAATCTATTCGAAGCAGTTGTCATAACTGCTGAACGAAGAGCACGGCACGCTGACGAAGGCGTAGCTAGAAGAGTGGTTTATAAAGGAGTCGGCAGGTTTGGATCAGGAAGACGAAATCGGTACGGAAGAGAAAGGGGGTGATCCTATCGGCAACCCCACCTGTTTTAAAGGTGAGGTGAAGAATCGTTTTTCTGTAAGAGAAGCGATAACTGCTGATTTTCCAGCAGTGTTAATGGGCGCGAATGCCATGTGGAGTGAGTCTGTTTACTCTCATATGGACTTCGATGAAACCAAGCTGATTGAGAGATTTTATGAATATACGAATTCACAAGATAACCGGCTGTTTTTATTAGAGCAGGAAACCATCCCTGTCGGCGGGTTGTTCGCCTCAATCGGACCAACATTTTTTGGTCATGAACTTGCTGTTTTTGAAGAGACTTGTTTTGTTTTACCTGAAGCAAGAGCGCGGGGCGGGTTCAGTATCTTGTTAGATGCGCTTGAGCGATGGGCAGTTGAGGAGGGGGCAAAAGCAATTGTCTTCGATATAACTAGCCGAGTAAAAACTGAACGAACCGAAAGTAAATTAGAGGCCAGAGGGTATGAGTATGCTGGCGCGACATTAGTAAGGAGAATTTAATATGGGTTGCGGTGGACCAAAAAAATCAGAATATAAAGCCTCTGCAGCAGAAAAAGCTTCTGCAGCGGTTGCGATGGCTGAGCACAAGTACTTTAAAGAAAAATACGACCCCCTTCTCCAAAAAGAGCGGGATGCTTCACTGAAAGATGACTCCGCGCGAATACTAAAAGGTAGAGCCAACGCTGACACTATGCAGACTCTTGCAGGCAGCGCTAATTATGACCGCGCCGCGCAAGGCTCCTCTGGTGGAGATGAAGCGCAGGCTTACCAAGCGCAGCTAGGTCAAGCCGCAACGATGGGCCTAGATATTAAAAACAAACGACAACTAGCCGTCCTTGGAACTGCGAGAGGTCAGCAAGCTGATGCAAGTGGGTTTATGTCTTCAGCGGCGAATATGGGTGCATCAAGAGTCCTTACAAAAGCGGCGGCAAAACAAACTGTGCGCTCAGCAAAGACAAAAGCGCTTGGCGAGATTGGAACCTCATTAATAATGCAGGGAGCGAAAAATAAGAGTTCTAAGCGCGCAATAACTAATAAGGACGCTGATGGCAATCAGGTGCCACAGATGGACGCTGGTGGCAATCCGATGTATGAGCGCGGTTCTTTTTTTACTCCGATGAGCAGTTCTGGCTCCGTAACAGGTTTTGGTAACCGGCTGAATCATTCTGGTTACATGAATACTGATCCGTGGGGTAGGTAATGAGCGCGCTGCCAACACTAACGGAAGAACAAAAGGCATTGGTTGCAAAAAGCTATGGCGGGGGTGGAAATGCAGGTGCCCTACCAAATGTAGCTGACCCAGATGCAGCCTTTGCAGAAATAACCCGTAATGAGTATTTGGATTACGTTAAGAACTATCGTGGCTTTGAAGACGGCTTAATAGATAAGGCCCAAAACGATACGTCACTGATTGACGATGCAAAGGAAAACGCATCAAACGCATCAGGTCTTATGGCAGGTGTAGCTAACCGAAACGCAAGCCGTTACGGCGTTAACCTCACTCCGGCTCAGCAGCAAGAGCAGCAGCGCGGGCTTGATCGTGCTAACTCCCTTGGCTATTCCCAATCGTTAAACGATGCTCGAATTAACCAAAAAAAGATTAACCAAGAAACCATAGCTGACCTTATCAACATAGGGCAAGGCGTAAACCGCTCGTCTCTTGGTCAGATGGAAAACGCAGCAAGCAGCGCAACCCAACGAAAGAACGCTTACGACTCAGCAAGAGCTGCTTCAAAAGCCCAAACTTATAGCACTATTGGAGGTCTTGCCTCCGCTGCTATTTTTGCATTCGCATTTTAGGTAGAAAGATATGTCACTTTTAGATGGTGGAATGCTCGCATTAAAGTCGGGTCAGCAGCACTTTGCTAATCAGTACGATAGGAACCGCCAAGAAGCTACCCTTCAAATAGCCCGTGAGCAGCAAGATAACGCTAACGCGGAAGCACAGCGCCTAGCAAGGAAAGATGAAGCAACGCAAACTGTCGGCGCTATCAATAGTCACTTTGGCAAGATGGGCGCGCAGTGGAATAAAACTGATGCCACTAAGCTTTTAGCCGAGAAACCAGAGCTGGTGCTGAGTATGTTGAATGACGCACCTAGTAAAAAATACAGGGAGTTTATTAACGAGGAAGGGAATTCTGTCGGCGCGCAAATAGTAAAGATGATAGAAAACGACGACAAATCCTACACTCCAATGGTTAGGCGCAATGATACAGGGGCGATAGTCCCTATGACCGAGGGTCGGAGCGCGGAAAATACGCCGGTTGTAAAATTAACTAAGGGCAATTTTGAGAACATTGTTAACTCGCGTTATCAAGCAGCTATTGTAGATGGAGGGCTAGAAAACACAGGGTCTTTTCTAGCTACTGCTGAAGGCATTGTAGCTAACGCCGCGAAACAGGAGAGCTTAGTACTTGCCGCAGAAGAACTTAAAGACCCAGATGAGCGCGCGCAGTTTTACGCGGTCTTGAATGACATTGACATAGAAGACCCTGGTGCTACAGAGGAACTGCTAAAGGTTTATCAATCTCTGGGGGGTGATCCCGAAGCATTAAGAACAGCAGGTCAGGAAAAAGCTGACGCGCTTTTTGCAAAACAACAAGAAGAAGCTGGAGAAAACACAGCTAAAACCCCAGCTGGACGATTTCTTGCTGGAGGTGATACGCAACAGAGGAAAGGCGCGTTAGGTAAGAATGAAAGAGAGTTAATGAATCTATACGGGCTGGCTGACCGAAGTGATTTTGGGTTAGTTGAGAAGATAAGAGATGCGATAGATGAAAAGGGAGTCAGCGGGTTAGGAGGGAAATCTGGTTACTTTAAAGAACAGACTGACGAGTCTCTCGCTGCCAATACCGCAGCAGAAGACTTCTACGCGGATAAGGCCAACATGGGTTTTGTTGCTAAAGCACTAAACCGTAACCCCGAATTACTTGAAGAGTTTAACTCTTTAGGCCCAGCAGAGTTTCTAAACAAATATAAAAAAGACGGCGGAATCGAGTTTCCAGAAATGGACCCAAACAACGTGGGCATGTTTGCGAATTCGAAAAAGCTTGTACCTCCAGCTCCTTTTGAATTGACCGCAGACAACCTAAAAACTGCGATTATTGACGGGACTTCTAGTCCAACCGCAGACCAAGCTGATGCGATAGCGGGGTATCTCAAAGACAACGGGATAGATAATGATGCAGACTTAGCAGAGGCAATCAGGTTAAAAAAAGTAAATAAAAAAGAAGGCTTGATGCTCGCGTGGGTTATGGGCGCAACTGCCGAAGGCGATACGAACGTAAAGTCTCAAATTGCACAAAAGATAACTAACCTTGTTGAGCGTGGTGATCAGGATGTAGGCACGCTTGAACAAGCGCAGTTGGAATCCGCTGTTGTACAAGGTCAAGCTGCTTCGCTGACCGCCAGAGCAAAATACGAT
>Ga0209709_10003596_pt1 | contig 12755 bp, 11 predicted proteins | sample ArcticOcean_MG_C_2_FD_187435 | JGI IMG/M metagenome (GOLD analysis project Ga0209709, IMG submission 187435) | Marine microbial communities from western Arctic Ocean - ArcticOcean_MG_CB4_136 (SPAdes) (version 2) | ecosystem: Environmental > Aquatic > Marine > Oceanic | place: Arctic Ocean... | reverse complement strand
CGTCACTATATGATGATGCTAGAAAAGGTTGAGAATCTATTTCTAATAATGGGTCTTCTTTACCCAAAGCTGACATAAACCTTTCACCGATTTGAGCTTGACCAGTTCTAACTGCTCTAAAGATTTCCCCACCTTTATAAAGAGAGCCACCCGGGTGAGTAACTATTGTTAATTTTCCACCACTTTTATCTGAAACACTTTTAGCAAATTCCGTTGCATTTGCAGAGTGAAAGTTAGAAGCGCCGTAAGCTAGTGCCATATCCCATTTTTCTGCTGAAAATGCCGTATTGGCATTTAATAAGATTGCAAAAAATAATACTAAGATTTTATTAATTATTTTCATTGTTCCTCCAATTTGTTAAGTATCTATTTCATTACGAACACTAGTTAAAAGCAATAAAAAAATATAACTCTTTAGATTGAATTATTCTAGATTTTCAATAGTATAAATCTATCTTGATAGAAGAATTCATTATTTTAACCCAGATCATCTTTATAGATATCATTTTAGCTGCTGATAATGCTATTATTATTGGATTAATTGCTGCTAACTTTGTTCCGAAAAACAGAAAGCAAATCATCTTATGGGGTGTTGCTGGTGCCCTGGTCTTTAAAATTATTTTTGCACTTTTTGCTACTTACTTATTTGAATTTTACTACATAAAGATATTAGGTGGATTTCTTTTAATTTGGATTGTTAACGATTTACGCAAAGACCTAGTTGAAATGAAAAATAAAATTAAATCTCCAACAAAAAAATCTAAAGAACCTTCTTATGTACAAAGTGTTTATAAAGTTTTATTTGCAGATATTACAATAAGTTTTGATAATGTAATTGGAGTAGTTGGGGCTGCAAAAGGTTATTTTGGTTTTATGATATTTGGACTTATTTTATCTGTTGTATTGACTGGTGCTTTAGCTACATATCTAGCAAATTATATCCAAAAACATTTGTGGATAGCCTATGTAGGTTTAGCATTTATTTTGGTAGTGGCACTCCAATTAATAATCGGTGGATTAAATGATTTTGGGGTTTTGTCTATTAATGAAACTTTTAAACAATACTTTTAATTTAATAAGAATTTTTTTTACTAGGAAATTTACCTTTAGTTACATCTTGTTTAAATTTTAGTACAGCATTGTTTACTTGCCTTGTAATATTTGAAAATTTTTTAACAAACCTTGCACTAATTTTATTAAGTCCTATAAGATCATCTGTAACCAATACCTGCCCATCACAGTACGATGATGCACCTATTCCAATTGTAGGTATATTTACTGTTTTTGTAATTTCTCTTGCTAAAGAGCTTTCAACACATTCTAAAACAATTGAAAAAACACCAGCCTGTTCTAAAAGTTTTGAATCTCTTAAAATATTTTTTCTTTCAATTAATTTCTTCCCTTTAAATTTAAAATTTGTTGCAGATTGTGGCAATACTCCTAGATGTCCCATTACTTGAATTTTATTTTTAATTAAAGTTTTAACTATATGATAAATTTTTTTTCCACCTTCAAGCTTAACTGCATCACATTTTGTTTGTAAAATAATTTTTTTTGCATTCTTAAGAGCTTCCTTAGGGTTTCGATAAGTGTTATGGGGCATATCAACTACCATTAAGCTTTTTGCAACTCCCATTCTCACACTTTTTGAGTGTTCAATCATCATGTCCAATGATACTTTTTTTGTTGTTGAGAAATTATAAAGCACAAAACCAAGAGAATCGCCTACCAGAATAATATCACAATGTTTATCTAATATAGACGCTATGTTCTTAGAATAAGCAGTAAGACAAATAATTTTTGATTTATTTTTTTTTGATATTATTTTTGAAATATTTTTATTCATTTAATTTTTCTACTCTAACTCAATGGTGCTTGGTGGCTTAGATGTAACATCATAAACTACTCTATTTATTCCTTTAATATTATTAATAATTTGATTAGATATTGATTGCATAAAAACTTTTGGGAAATCAAAAAAATCTGCAGTCATACCATCTTCCGAAGTAATTGCTCTTAAAAGACAAATATGCTCATAAGTTCTATTATCACCCATTACTCCAACTGTTTTTACAGGAAGTAGTGCTGCATAAGCTTGCCAAATTTTATGATAAAGACCTTGATCTCTTAAAGCTTTAATAAAATAATAATCTGCTTCTTTTAAAATTTTTATTTTTTCATTAGTTATAATGCCAGGCATTCTTATTGCTAATCCTGGACCAGGAAATGGGTGTCTAGATATTATATCATGTGATAAATTAAGTTCTAAACCTAATTTTCTCACTTCATCTTTAAATAAAAATTTAAGGGGTTCGACTAATTTAAGTTTCATGCGCTTAGGAAGACCACCAACATTATGATGTGATTTTATTTTAGAAGTTTGACTTCCAGTGACTGATTTACTTTCAATTAGATCTGGATATAGAGTCCCTTGTGCAAGAAATTTTACATTTTTTATTTTTTTTGCACATCTTTCAAATATCTTAATAAATAAATTTCCAATAATTTTTCTTTTTTTTTCTGGATCAGACACATTTGTTAGTTTTTTGATGAATTCTTTTTCAGCATTAACATATAGTAAATTGATTCTTAATTGTTTCTTAAATGTGTTTACTACTTGTGTTTCTTCATTTTTTCTTAGAAGCCCGTTGTTAACAAATATACATGTTAAGTTTTTTCCTATGGCTTTACTTAAGAGTTGCGCAACTACACTGCTATCAACACCTCCAGATAAACCACAAATCACTTTATTGTCACCAACTTGTTGTTTAATTTCATTTATTAATCTTAACTTCTGATCTTTAGAAGACCAATTTTTTTTCACTTTACATATTAGAAATAAAAAATTACGTAGTAAAATCTTTCCTTTAGGAGTGTGAGTTACCTCTGGGTGAAATTGTACTCCATAAAAATTGTTTTTTGAATTTTCTATTATAGTTAATTTAGAATTTATTGAAGATGCAACTACTTTAAAACCTGATGGCATTTTTGAAACTTGGTCAGCATGACTCATCCAAACGTTACTTACATTTTTTTTATTAAAAAAATCTTTGGTTAAAATGCTATTTGAAATTTTATGTATAGTTGCTAATCCAAATTCTCTATGGTTTGATTTTTTAACCCGACCACCTAATTCCTTGGATAAAATTTGATGACCAAAGCATATGCCTAAGATTGGTAAACCAAGTTTTAAAATCTTTCTGTCAAATTTAAATTTATAATTTTGGTAAACATTTAAAGGTCCACCTGAAAGAATTATCCCACTTATATTTTCTCGTAAGATGTTTGTACTATTAATTTTTTTATGACTAACTATTTCTGAAAATACACCTAATTCCCTTATTCTTCTTGCTATTAGCTGGGTAAATTGTGAGCCAAAATCAATTATGAGTATTTTGCTTAACTTGCTATTAAGACTCATTTTTTGGTTCTAAATTTTTTAAAGATTCTAAAATTAAATTCTTATTATTGCACAGCTTTATACACACTTTTGTAAAATTTTCAGATAATTCACGAACTTTTATATAGTTGGATTTTTTAAGTTCTATTTCCATTAAAATGTAGATTGCTTCCTCATTTTTAGGGTTAAGTAAAAGTACTGTATTAATATTTTTTTCTTTTTCACTTTCATTTTCTTCAAAATTAAAAATTTTTGCTAAATATAAATATGAGTTTTCATCTTTAGGGTTAAAAACTATATTTCTTTGAAACAGAAATTTTGAATTATCATATTTTTTTTCGTCAAAATTTTTTTTTGCTTCTAAAAAAAAATTATTTTCACTTAATGTGTTTCCCATAAAACTAATTGAAAAAAGAAGAATGATTAACAAATTATATTTTCTAATCATTAGTATTTACTTTCATTTTTGACTTCATCAACATTATGAACCATGCTTTCATAAAAACCTGCTTTAGTTATTTTTACAAAATTAGGATTTTTTTTTAAAAGTGTTACTTTTTTTGCTCCAAGATAGCCCATAGAAGATTTAAGACCACCAATTAATTTATAGATTATGTTTTTGACATTTCCTTTATATTTTACGAAACCTTCAACACCTTCTGGGACATATTTTGAGGCATCTTTTTGTTTTTTTTGAAAATACCTGTCAGCAGACCCTTTATTCATGGCGCCTACAGAACCCATTCCTCTAAAGCTTTTGTATAATTTCCCATTTCTTTTTATTAATTTTCCTGGTGTTTCTAAACTTCCAGCAAATAAAGATCCTATCATTACTGCGTCAGCACCTGCAGATAGTGCTTTGGCAATATCTCCTGAATATTTAATTCCACCGTCAGAAATTATTTTTATCTTTTTATTTTTAACACCTTTTTTTACTTCTATAATTGCACTTAATTGCGGAACACCAATGCCTGCTACCAATCTAGTTGTACAAATGGATCCTGGACCTATTCCTACCTTAACAATATCAACTCCATGCTTTATTAAAAATCTAGCAGCCTCAGCTGTTGCTATATTTCCAGCACATAACGTAGTTTTTTTTGTTTTCTTTTTTTTTATTGCTTTAATTATTTCTGCTACTTTTTTGCTATGTCCGTGTGCTGTATCTACTACAATTAAATCTATATTTTCTTTAAGAATTGCTTCTGCTCTCTTAAGTTCTAAAGGTCCCGCTCCTACAGCTGCACCAACTAGTAAATTTTTTTTTTTTACTTTTCTAATCTCTTGAATTTGTTTCTTAATATTTAGGTTTCTATGAATAACTCCTATTCCGCCTGCTTTAGCAATAGCAATGGCCATTTTACTTTCAGTAACAGTATCCATAGCTGAGGTTATCAAGGGTATTTTAAGTTTTAAATTATCTGACAATTTAGTACTAGTGTCCACTTCAGAAGGTAAAACTTCTGAGTATTTTGGGGCCATTGTTACGTCATCAAAAGTGAGGGCTTCTTTAATAGGATCCATAATGATTTATATATGATTCCTTTTAAAATTAAAGTCTCTATCTTAATATTTTACAAATAATAAAGCTTTCCTTGGATTCTTTTCTACTAGCTTTGGGCTTAAATACCTTCACTTCTTTAAACAATTTTTTTCCTAGGGCAACTATTTCATTAAATGACGAACCTAAGAAAATTTTAGAGACAAAGCGCCCCTCTTTAACAAGCATTTTCTTAGAGAAGTTCATTGCCTCCATTGCTAGTTCACCAGTGTAAATCGCATCAATATCTTTTATACCCGTCGTATTAACGGCCATATCGGATACGATAACATCAACTTTTGATTTAAAAAATCCTTTAATCTTTTCTTGAGAATCTACCTCCGTAAAATCACCTTTTATTTGAATAATGTTCTCAATTTCTTCCATACTCTTTAGGTCAATTGAAACTATCCTTCCACTCTTTACCGTTCTTGCAATATATTGTGACCAACTACCAGGAGAAGCTCCCAAGTCAATTATAGATATTCCATTTTTTAGTATCTTAAATTTTTCATCTATTTCAATTAATTTATAAGCAGATCTTGCTCTATAACCATCTACTTGAGATTGTCTGACATAAATATCTCGTTTTTGTTTATTAATCCAGTTTTTGGATATTCTATTTTTTTTCAATTATAAGCCAAATCTTAAACTTTTAGATAATAAATTTTTCTGTATAGAGTGAATATTAATTTTAACACTCTTGTCTAATCTCATATCATTATCACCCTCCCAAATACCCGCTGCTAAATGCATGATTCCTATTTTATGGTTTGGTAGGTATGGTTCAACAAATATATTTTTTATTTCATCAAATTTAGGTAATAAATTACTAGCAATCCAATTACAGTTTAAAGGTAAAAATTCAGTTTCTAATTCGTCTATATACACAGACATATTAATAGCTAGCCCTTCTGAGCCAAAAATATTTCCAGACTTTAATGTTTGGACTAGATTTTTTTGCCATGAAGTCCAACCTGGAGAATTTTTTTCTAATGAAAAAACACCTATGTTTATGTGTGGAGCAAAAGCTAATTTTCTCGCTTTAGATAATCCTATTTTAGATTTAATTGCATGCTTAAAGTTTTGAGATTTAATTATTGCAATCTTTCCAAATAACCAATTAACTTTGGACATTATTTTATAACCAGGTCCCAAAGTTTGTGTAATTCCTAATTTGCCGCCTTCACAAGCTTTAAAATATAATTCAACACATTCCCAATCGTTGACCCAAGCATCACAATCTATCCATAAATATTTTTCATACATAGGAAAATATTTTGGTAAAAAAGCCCTAGATACTTGACTTTTTAACCACTCTTTTCCTTTAACTTTAATTGCTGGAACTTCAATATCCCATTCTGCAGATTTAATTTCATCAACTTTTTTGGATAATATTAATTTTTGTTCACTAGTTAATCCAGCATCTAAAATACAAATTGCCGTATCTTTGCTTTTTTCAAAGTTTTTAATAGAATCAACCAATTCATTTAGTAATTCATAATAATTTGAGTCCGCTAATGAAACAATTACATTTTTTTTCATTTATAAAATATCTTCAAAATCATCACTCTCATCTACATCAGTAATAATATTTTTTTCTTTTTTTACTTTTTTATAGTGAAAATAGCTTATTGGAATTAAGCATAAATATAAAAGTATACTAATTGCTAGTATTTTAAATGTATAGACTAATAATGCCCCAAAAAATAAAACTATTCCAAATAATAAAAATTTAGTCATGGCTCTTGGTATCACTATTCTTTTAAATGAATACGTTGGAATTGTACTTATCAATAGTAATGAAACTACAATAAAAAAAATTGGCACTATTATATCATAATTAATTTTAAAAAAAAATTCACCTAATCCGCTAAAACTTAATACTAAAGGCATTAAAACTAAAATACCCCCTGCTGGTGCCGGCACACCTTCAAAAAAATTATCTTTCCAAGATGGTTCTTCTTCAGAATTAACATTAAATCTTGCTAGTCTTAAGGCAACACAAACTACGTACATTAAACAAACAAACCAGCCTATTTTGTCTAGGTATTGTAAATTCCAAAAGTACATTATAAACGCAGGTGCTACTCCAAAACTAATTACATCTCCTAAGGAGTCTAGTTCCTTACCCATTTTAGAAGTTCCTTTAATTAATCTTGCTATTCTACCATCTAATGCATCCATCAAGCCTGCAAACAATATTGCAACTACAGCAAGTGCAAATTTACCATCTAAAGCAAATTTAATTGATGTTAAGCCAATGCAAACCCCAATCAGTGTGATCGCGTTAGGGAGAATCATTCTTGCTTTTTTATCAGAAACTATTTTAAAATTTTTTTTAGGTTGTTCCATAAACTACCTTTTAGCTAATAGTGTTTCACCAGCAATTGTTTTTTGTCCTATTTTTACTAATGTTTCATAATTTTCAAAATAAACATCAGCCCTACTTCCAAATCTGATCATTCCAATTCTTTCACCTTGCTGAAGTTGCTGATCTTTAGACGACTCACACACAATCCTTCTTGCTATCAAGCCTGCTATCTGAACAACGATAACATCTTCGCCCTGATTATTTTTTATTTTATAATAATTTCTTTCATTGTCTTCACTTGCCTTATCAAGTGATGCATTTAAAAATTTTCCAGGTTTATAAAATATTTCTGAAATTTTACCTTCACACGGTGTTCTATTTACATGGCAATCAAAAACATTCATAAAAATACTAATCTTTGTAAATTTTCTATCCTCTAGACCTAATTCTTTGGGTCCATCAACTTCATGTACCATTAAAACTTCACCATCTGCTGGGCTTGTTAGATATTCATTATCATTTATAGAAATTCTTTCAGGGTCCCTAAAAAAGTAGTAAACCCATATAGATATAACTAACCCAACGAGACCTAAGAAAGTGCTCAAAAAATATAAGAATATAGTTATAAAAATAGCTATAGCTAAAAATTTATAACCTTCTGAATGAATCTTTGGAAAAACTTTCTCTAGCATAAGCTTCTATTTGATAATTTTTTATTAATATGTATATAAAGCACTAAATTACAATTACTAATATATATTATTCAAATATGGCTAAAATTAAGGTAAAAAACCCAGTTGCTGAACTTGATGGCGATGAAATGACAAGAATAATGTGGGAGTTTATAAAAAGTAAACTTATACTTCCATATTTAGATCTAGGTATAGAGTATTTTGATTTAGGCATGAAAAGCCGAGATAATACCAATGATCAAATAACAATTGACTCAGCTGCTGCAATTAAAAAAATTGGTGTTGGTATTAAATGTGCAACAATTACCCCTGACGAAGCAAGAGTTGAAGAATTTGATTTAAAAAAAATGTGGAGATCTCCCAATGGAACTATAAGAAATATTATAGGAGGAACTGTATTTAGAGAACCAATAGTTTGTAAAAATATACCAAAATTAGTTCCTTCATGGACTGATCCTGTAATTATTGGAAGACATGCATTTGGAGATCAGTATAGGGCAACAGATTTTAAGGTTCCTGGTAAAGGTAAAATGGAAGTTAAATGGACAGCAGAAGATGGTAGTCAAGAAATAAAATATGAAGTTTTTAACTTTCCTGGACCTGGGATAGCTTTATCGATGTATAATTTAGATAAATCAATTGAAGACTTTGCAAGATCATGTTTTGGTTATGGCTTAATTAAAGAATGGCCAGTTTATCTTTCAACAAAAAATACAATTCTAAAAGTTTATGATGGAAGGTTTAAAGATATTTTTCAAAGTATTTTTGATAAAGAATTTAAAACAAAATTTGAGAAATTAAAAATTACATACGAGCACAGACTGATTGATGATATGGTAGCATGCGCAATGAAATGGAGTGGTAAGTATATTTGGGCTTGTAAAAATTATGATGGTGATGTTCAATCTGATACTATGGCACAAGGTTACGGTTCTTTAGGGTTAATGACGAGTGTTCTATTAACTCCAGATGGAAAAGTAATGGAGGCTGAGGCAGCACATGGTACGGTCACTAGACATTATAGAATGCACCAACAGGGTAAAGAAACTTCTACAAATCCAATTGCATCAATATTTGCTTGGACCAGAGGCCTTGCACACAGAGGAAAATTAGACGGAAATGAAGAGTTAATTAATTTTTCAAAAACTTTAGAAAATGTTTGTATTGATTGTGTTGAAAATGGATCAATGACCAAAGATTTGGCAATTTTAATTGGACCTTCAAGTAAATACTTAACCACTAATGGTTTTTTGGATGAACTAGATGGTCAACTTAAGAAAAAGCTTAATTAATTAATTTTTTAATATTTTCAAAAGATTCATGAATTTTATCTGGCAGCGTTCCGCCTGCTTGTGCAAAATCGGCCCTGCCACCTCCACCTTTTCCACCAATAATCTCAGAGCCAGCTCTAACAATTTTTACTGCATCAAATTTATTTTCTAATGTTTTAGTTACACCTACAGCTAATCCAACTTTATTATTGTTGATTGCATAAATTATTACTAGTCCTTCTCCAATTTCTTTTTTTCCTTCATCGATTAATTTGCGCAAATCTTTAAATGGTAAATTTAAGATATTTTGAAACCTAACCTTAACCCCGTTAATAATTTGATCATTAATTTTGTTTTTTTTCTTGTCTTTTAAAATTAACCCAACTGAAAGTTGATCAAATTGTTTATTAAGGTCTTTTATTAAAGGTACTTTGTCGTTATTTTTAAGATTAGGCATTCCACCTAATTCAATAATTTTTGATGTTAATTCTTTTACTATTGCTTCATTTTTTTGATTTGACAAATTTGATAAGTTTTCTTTGTCATTTAAAAAGTCCTCCAACTGGGTATCCCTTAATGCTTCGATTCTTCTTACACCAGCCGCTATAGACGATTGACTTATTATCTTAAATTTTCCAATATCAGCTGTATTTATAACGTGTGTTCCACCACATAATTCGGTTGAAAAAAATTTGCCATTTTCGTTTCCCATAGATAAAACCCTGACCTCATCAGTATATTTTTCGCCAAATAAAGCTAGGGCGCCATTCTCAACGGCCTCCTTAGGTGTCATTATTCTTGTTTTAACATCCGATTTTTTTTGGATTATTGAGTTAACATGAAATTCAACTTTTTTTATCTCTTCTTCTGAAATAGGCTTCATGTGACTAAAATCAAATCTTAGTCTATCAGGTTGAACTAACGATCCTTTTTGAGTTACATGCTCACCCAAAACTCTTCTTAATGACTCATGTAATAAGTGGGTGGCAGAATGATAGGCTCTAATATTATTTCTTCTTACAATGTCAATTTTTAATTCTACATTGGTGTTAATTTTAATAGAGCCTTTTTTAACTTTTCCATAATGTGCAAATAAATCTCCTAGTTTTTTTTGTACATCAGACACTTCAAATTCAAAACTTTCAGTAGAAATTATTCCCATATCAGCTACCTGACCACCAGATTCTCCATAGAAAGGTGTTTGATTTGTAATTATAATTCCTTCATCATTTTCTTGAAGATCTTCTACCTCTTTATTGCCCTTAAGAATTAAAGTTATTTTACCTTCTGCTTTATCTGTTGCGTATCCTAAAAAATCTGTTGCTCCCAGTTTATCTCTAATACCAAACCAAATTTTATCTAAAGAACTATCTCCTGAACCTTTCCAGTTTTTTTTTGCAAGTTCTTTACTTTCTTTCATCAGTAAATGAAACTTTTCAGTATCAACTTTTAATAATTTATTTTTCAAAATATCTTGTGTCAAATCCAATGGAAAGCCATATGTGTCGTAGAGTTTGAAAGCAACTTCACCAGGTAGTATTTTTTTAACTTTATGAATTTCTTCATTTAAAATTTTAATTCCTCTATCTAGTAAAACTAAAAATTTTTCCTCTTCTGTTTTTAAAGTTTCTTTTATTAAGGATTGTGCTCTTTCAAGTTCTGGGTAATTTTTGGACATCTCTTCCAATAATGTTTTAAAGACATCATAGAAGATTGGTTTCTTCGAGCCTAACAAGTGTGAGTGTCTCATTCCACGTCTCATAATTCTTCTAAGCACGTATCCTCTGCCTTCATTTGAAGGTAAAACACCTTCAGCCAATAAAAATGAACTCGCTCGTAAATGATCAGCTATTACTCTAAAGCTAGAACTATTAGTTTTATCTACCTTTACATTTAATGCACTTGAAGCAGATTGAATTAATTTTTTAAAATGATCTGTTTCATAGTTGTCGTGTGTTCCCTGTAATAATGCAGCTACTCTTTCAAGGCCCATGCCTGTATCAACGGATGGTTTTGGGAGAACAATTCTTTTATCTTTTGATATTTGCTCATATTGCATAAAGACAAGGTTCCATATTTCAATAAATCTATTGCCATCCTCATTTTTTGATCCTGGAAGACCTCCATCCAAGTGGTCTCCATGGTCATAAAAAATCTCTGAGCATGGTCCACATGGTCCAGTATCACCCATCGACCAAAAATTATCAGATGTAGCTATTCTTATAATTCGATCATCACTAAAACCTGCTATCTTCTTCCAAAGGTTAAAAGCATCTTCATCATCATGAAATACCGTCACATAAAGACGGTTTTTATCAATTCTTAAATCTTTAGTTATTAAATTCCAGGCATAGCTTATTGCCTGTTCCTTGAAGTAATCACCAAAGGAAAAATTTCCGAGCATTTCAAAAAATGTGTGATGTCTTGGTGTATAACCAACATTTTCTAAATCATTATGTTTACCACCAGCTCTTACACATTTTTGAGATGTGGTTGCTCTGACATAATCTCTTTTCTCCAATCCAGTAAATACATTTTTGAATTGTACCATTCCAGAATTAGCGAACATCAATGTAGGATCATTATTAGGAACTAAATTACTAGATTCAACTATCTTATGATCATTTTTTTCAAAGTATTTTAAAAATGTTTCTCTTATTTCATTTAATGTTTTGTCTGCCATACTTTTAAAGTACAGCTTTTTTATTTGATGTCTAGGTAAGTGTAGGGGGAAAAAGGCCCTTAAATTAGGCATGTGAGGTTCACGCTACCTCACGCTAGCTAACACTAGCTCGCACTAGTTATGCGGATGATTTAAAATTTATAAAAAATTAATCACATAAAGATTCACTAAAATATCTCTTAAACTAACTAACAAACTAGCAACAAAAGAGATAAATCAAATAGCTAATTCCATCACCTAGACACTTGATTAGAGGTTTGGTAGGCTCAGAGTTCATGAAATGGATTTTAGGAGTCATAGTTCTGGGTTTACTGTGGTGCAATGTTGGAATTACCAGTGAAGCTGGTGGCATAAGAGAGTCTGGAAGTGATCAAAAATGTTCTGAATTATTTAAAAAAGAAAAGATATTTGAAAAAGAGTTTTTACCTAGAATTAGCAATAGAGCACATGTAAAAGGAATTTTAGTTACTTATGTAGGGTGCAATAAAGATTATGATAATTGGGGTTGGTGGGATTCTACAATACTAGATCTAGATACAGCACATGCACAAGCATATCGAGGATGTGTTGATAACCAATTAGAAAAATACAAACTTACAGGTTGCCATTTATTTTCAATCGATGATGTAATTGTTTGGGGAAAAGATGACACTTTTATAAAAAAAATTGAGAAAGATGCTATTTTTGCTAACTTTGTGGCAAGACTTCAATTAGGGAAAGGTGCTACCTTTGCTAACTATGTGGCAAAACTTAATTATTTATTTCCAAATGCTCTTTTTACTGAAGGAGAAGGAGATATTATTATTGAAAAAGATCCAACTACTTTTCAAAATATAGTATTTGTAAAAAAAAAAA
>Ga0209709_10003595_pt1 | contig 12755 bp, 10 predicted proteins | sample ArcticOcean_MG_C_2_FD_187435 | JGI IMG/M metagenome (GOLD analysis project Ga0209709, IMG submission 187435) | Marine microbial communities from western Arctic Ocean - ArcticOcean_MG_CB4_136 (SPAdes) (version 2) | ecosystem: Environmental > Aquatic > Marine > Oceanic | place: Arctic Ocean... | reverse complement strand
AACATAGGTCGTTTAAGGAACGTCCAGTGAACCAATATACCTGCATAATAATACAGCCTCATTTTAGGCTCAATCGTTCTTGTACTAAGCCTTTGATACCTTCTTCAAAACCGACTTCAACAACCCTGATAAGAGCGCTTTTCGCTAATATACTGCTGTTAAAGCCGGTGCCACCGGCGACGAGAAGAATCCCCATATGACCAAATGAAAGTTTGGCGATTACATATCCTTCGGTATTTCCCACATAGAATCACCGTTCTTTCCATATCTTGATAATCTGCATATTGATGTCGCTCCATGATTCGGCGGACCTTAATGCGCCGAGCCTATAACAAAGGAGATTGGAAAATTGCGAAGCACCATGCTTCAAAAATAATCAACACCCCCAAAGAGCAAGAACTAGCCCGAAGTGTATTAATACGTGCTTGCTGGAATCAAAAAGAGTATTCAGAAGTTATTCATCTAAATTCATTATGGGGAAATGCCTTTCAAGAGTTATCGGATAATGCGGAATATTCTTTGCAAATCCATGCACATATATCAACCGATGGAAAATCTCAGCACCCGCGAATTATGGCCCTTCATAGGTCTCAACCATCTCCCGAGAAGTCGGATGTAGAATGGAATGGCGTGGATATGGTTCAAAATTTCATTCAAGAAGGCTCTCGGTTGTGGATGATTCATCCACATGGGTGGACTCATTGGGATATGCCTACTGATTTCGCTCTATTGGACACACATCCAGATTTGTTGAGGCTGACTGCAGAACTCCTATTGTATCCTTGGCACAAATCAACACGCAGCAATCTTGAGGGGACTCGGCAATTGGGTACTTTGCCATCGTTGGCTTTTTCAGCAGGCACGGATTCAACCTGCAGCGGCATTAATTATGCCGAAAAATACAATTTTGGGATATCACCGGAGAAACTTTGAGGGTCTTCTCAATCATCGTAATGCCGACCGCCTACTTGAATTCATGAGAAACGAAAAGCAAAAAAGAGTTATTGATATTTCTTCAAACCATGAACTTCTTCGAACGTATCATTCAAAACAAACTGGTTTTTCTTCCGATTTTGCTTGTGCCGCTCATTTGGTTCTCCTTGCTGATCATTTCGATATAGGAGCAATTGCTTTTGGTATGCCAATAGATAATACATGGCTGATGAAGGGCCGAACATTTCGCGAATTTACAGAAACTCAATACTTTAATTATTGGACTGAGCGTTTTTTGAAAGTAGGCTTAGAATTACTCCTGCCGATTGCCGGTTTGTCGGAAGCTGGATCCATGAAAATCTGTGAAAATGAGGAAATCCTACCTTATCTCAATTCATGTCTACGAGGAGATGGCGCGAACGGTTGTGGTAAATGTTGGAAATGTTTTCTCAAAAATGGTCCGCTGGGTCGCCCATTTGACATTAAAGCGAACGAAATCCAGATATTTCTTCAGCGACGACCCCTTCCTACAGCGATGCATGCATTGTGGGCCCTTCAACAACTTCAACTTGAATCAGAAGTTCCAGACCTTAAAGAACACTTAAAGCAGGATTTCTCTTGGTGGACATCGTATTATCCTCCTGCAAAAGAGATTATGCCTGAACGGTGGAAAGAAGAAATCTGGCAAAATATTACGAATCACCTCAGTTCAATGGAGAAACCCTATCCTGTCGAAACTATTGATTTGCCTTTCTGAGCACAACCCACCCTTCAAAAACACTCTATTTCAATTGGCAAACCACGCTATTGAACACTCTTTGAATGGCATTATCATTCACGGAAGAAGGAATAATCCTAAGAATGCGAGGCCAACCCCAAACCCATGGGAGATACGGCAAACACCCCTCCTGCGGATGAAAGAGGGTCATCTCTGAAGAATTTGCATCCGCAAGTTCCAATGTTTTCTTCACCCTTTCAAATCCAAAAGAATCTTTCAAAACATCGGTATTTGCTAAAAAACATGGTCAACCGTAACCTCAACCAACGGTACAACAAGGCTTTATTAGGATATTTGTGGACATTATTAGAGCCTGCTTTGTTGGCTTCAGTCTACTATGTATTGTTTGTTATTATTGCTAATTATGAAGATAAAAGTTATCCGATGCTTATTCTATTGGGAGTCATTGGTTGGGGTCTCTTTGCGCGTATTTTGAACGCTACTGTCTCAACATTGGTTACGAATGCTGGCATGATCAAGCAAGCAGGATTCCCGTTAGAGATATATTCTGCCTCAGATTGCAAAACTAACTTAGTTATTTCAAGTATCAGTTTACTAACAATCATTCCATTCATGTTTTACCTAGGCCTACAACCAACCAGCGCTCTGTGGATGCTACCTGTAGCCATGTTCATGCTCTATTTATCTGCATGGGGAATTGGATTGATGGTCGCTTCAGCGAACGTCGTTTTCCCTGATGTAGCACATGCTTTTCGATTTATCACCCGCGCGGGTTTTTTCGTTTCACCTGTTATGTGGACTTACGAACTTTTGATTGAACGAGCTGGCGCAGATTCACCTTATATCGACATTGCAATGCTTAATCCAGTCGTGGTTCCACTCACTATGATGAAACATTCCGCTCAAGGGACAATCCCGGATTTCGCCATTCAACATGTCATTTACGCTGCAGCCTTTCCAATTTTAGCATTTATCTTTGGTTCGATAATATTCATGGCAACATCTAGAGGGGTGGTAAAACGTCTTTAAATTCTCAAGTTTTGCGACTTGAAGGAGTCGACTTAAGTTTCCCGCGTAAGGAGGGACCCTTGTCAATTTTGAAGCGCATGCTCCTGAAACCATTTGGTAAATCCAAGCCGGGGCCACAGAATTGCGGATTATCTGATGTATCATTAACAGTTTACAAAGGTGAGATCATTGGAATAATTGGGCGTAATGGTTCTGGAAAATCTACATTGCTTCGAACGATGGCCGGCATTTACAAGCCCGATAATGGATGGGTTGGAATTGATGGGCAAATTTCATTATTAGCAGGCGTAGGTGTTGGCATGAATAAGGATTTGACTGGGCGAGAGAATATTCACTTGTATGGGAGTATGCTCGGAAATGAGCGTGAAGTTATGGATTCCATGACGGATGAAATCATTGCATTCAGTGAGTTAGAAGAATTTATTGATGAACCACTACGAACCTATTCATCCGGAATGAAAGCCCGTCTTGGGATTTCAGTTGCGACAGCGGTCAAGCCCGATATTCTTCTCATCGATGAAGTGCTTGGTGTTGGCGACCCAGGATTCAAAAAAAGAAGCCAACAACGAATTCGTGAAATGATGGATGACTCGAATACAGTTGTCCTCGTAAGCCATTCTTTCAGCCTTCTCAAAGAAATTTGTTCTCGCATGATAATGATGGAAAAGGGTAAAATGAAATGTATTGGGACTCCTGAAGAGGTTATTGCCGCATACCATGAAGCCGAGGGATGAGGATTATTAATGGGATTGTTTTTCTGGAGGAAGTCAAAGACCCAAGTCTCTGAACGAGTCATCATCGATCTCTCTTTAGGTGCTACTTTAGCAGACGATTATCATCTTCCAGAACCATTTGAAAATGAATCGATGTTGGAGAAACAACACCCTGTTGAACTGATTAAGAAAGCTTACAATACTAAAGATTGGCCTACCTTTTATGAGTTAGCAAAAGCGAGAATACTAATAGAACAAGAACGAGATGTACATATTTATCTCATTCGAGCCTATTATGGCAACAATGAATGGACTGCATGTGCTTCTATTTGCCATTCACTTCTTTCTTTTGAATCAAACGATATTGATGCTTATCGGTTTTTAGCGCGTTGCGCCAATAATAATTTGGAACTCGAAACCGCAATGGAGTATTACCTAAAAATCATCGAAATAGTTCCGTTCGATTCAGATTCATTGGTATCGCTTATCCGAATTAAGTATGATGCGGGAAATCACCAACAAGTTATCGAATACGCTAAAATGCTGATACAAGAACATCCTGCTGTCAGAGAAGGCCATATTTTTCTTTTCAGATCTTATAATAATTTACAAAAGTTTGAATTGGCAATTCCTCCTTTGGAAGCATTATTAGAAATGAATCCTAACGATTTAGATGCATTGTTGCCGTTAATCAGAATATATTATAATATGAACAATTACAATAAAGTTATCGAATGCGCTAAAACAATGATACAAGAATATCCTGCTGTCAGAGAAGGCCATATTTTTCTTTTTAGAGCATTTCATTCTTTACAAGATTTTGAATCTGCAATTACGCCTTTAGAAGCATTATTAGAAATGAATCCTAACGATTTAGATGCATTGTTGCCGTTAATCAGAATATATTATAATATGAACAATTACAATAAAGTTATCGAATGCGCTAAAACAATGATACAAGAATATCCTAATGCCAGAGAGGGTCACTTATTTATGGCACGCTCATCTATGGTTTTAGGAAAAAACCAACAATCGTTAAAAGCACTTTTACAGTTACTTGTAATGGATGAGAATGACATTGAAGCCCTTGTCACGATAGGGAAAGCTTTGCATAATCTTGAACGATATAATGATGCAATGGGATATTTTGAACGTGCATTAGCTATAGACCCGGATGAACGGCGCTCACGTAGGACCTTAGCACTTATTTACGACCGATTAGGCAAATCCGAGCAAGCACTAGATTTGTATACGAAAGAGTGTATTTTTCAGCCTCTGGCGTTTTCAAATTGGGAAAAGAAAATCAATTTATTGTACCGCCTTAACAGAGAACAAAAAGCACTTGATTGCATTCCCGAATTATTAGAATTGGGAAATTCTAATCTTGAATCTTATTTGTTAGCAAATGAAATCGCTTTGAGTTTCTTTTGGAATAAAATGTCCAAGGATTTATTAAAACATAGTTATGAAAAATGGGGGAATGACGATGATTTTTTTAAAAAAATCGCACTATCAAGTATTCTTTCTGGAAACTTAGCGACTACATCGAAATATATCTCTAAAGGTTTGCAAAAAACTCCAAAACGAAAAGAGTTAATGGAGTTGCAAAAACGATTGCAGCAGATTCTTGATGAAACAAATACTCCTCGGAAAATGTTGAAAGAAGCCATTTCCAATGGAGAGATTTTTTTGGAAATGGAATGCCATATAATGAATTTAATTAAAGAGGCATCTAAAATCAAACCCTATTCTATTACGGAAGCCAAATCCAATGTTTTGATGATATCTTCTTCATTGGGCCGAGGTGGTGCCGAGCGACAAGTCGTATCGAGTCTCCACGGTCTTCTTAAGGACCCTAAATTTGAAGAAACTGAACTTTATTGCTATTCTATTAGTGGTGCAAGAGGACATGGTGAAACTTATGAATCGGAAGTTCGTAATTTAGGTGTACGCGTTCACGAATTTGGAAAACGGATTGATTGGAACGCAGGAATAACAGATGCAGAAATCCTACTTAAGCCATGGAAGAAATATCTAGAAAAGTTACCAGTGCGTATGCAGCGAGATATTGAACCTTTATTCCTCAACTTCCATCATGAAAGACCTCAAATTGTTCATGCTTGGCAGGATCAAACAAATATCAATGTCAGTATTGCTGCATTGATGGCAGGAGTTCCAGGTATTGTGATGTTTGCGCGTTCTATGAGGCCTGATGGAAAGACAATGATGCATATTAGAAATAGACCATATCTTCGAAGAGCCTATCAGACTTTATTCGAGCACTCTCCTAGAGTATTGCTTTGCCATAATAGTTCGGCCGGTGCAAGAAGTTATAGTGAATGGATTGGATGTCCTGAAGATGATTTTGAAGTCATACATAATGGCGTGGACTTTTCAGGAATCGAAAAGGCCAGTGAGGGTTATTCAATGAGCGGAATACTACCCATTCCGAAGAAATCAATAGTTATTGGCGGAGTGTTTAGACTTGTAACTGAAAAGCGTCCGAAGTTATGGGTTGAAGCAATATCTAAAGTCCTTGATGTAAAAGAGAATGTTCTCGCCGTTCATGTTGGGGGGGGGAGTCATTCAGAATTCATACAAGATTATGTCAATGAACTCGGCTTGGGTGATAAAATCTATTTAATTGGCCAAACAAAACAAGTTAAAGCATGGCTTGATGAGTTTGATTTATTTTTACTCACTTCTATTGTTGAAGGTTTACCGAATGTATTGATTGAAGCGCAAGCCTTTGGAGTTCCTGTGGTTTCTACAGATGCTGGTGGTGCTAAAGATACATTCATTGATGGTGAGACCGGAATCTTAGTTACAGAACCAACTGCTGACGAACTCGCGAATGCCATTCTAAAATGTCTCAATGATCCTGAATGGATGGAGATTGCTAAAATCAATTCACGAATAAATGCCCGCAAACGCTTCAGTCAAGAATCTATGCTCAAACGTCTGAAAGAGATTTATACATTATCACTTCAAAGAACATGACGCGCTCTACGCCCTTCAGTTCTGCTTCTGACTAAATCCATGTCAACCACTAATGATTCATCTGCTGCTTCACCCACAGTTCGATAGACCGATTTCTTTTGGGTATATTCCCCTTCTTGTGAACCACTAAATCCACAATTGAATCCGACTTTTTGCGAATCATCAAATGGGTAATCATATTTAGTCATATAATGATGAAGTACCGACTTATAATTTGAATTTTTTATTTCTGGTTTGAGCCACAAAAACTCTTGAACCACATCTTTGTCTAGGAAAGGGTATCGCCCTTCGACACCATAGGAGCCACTTACATGCTCCTCTTTCATCAAGTAAGCGCGTTGAGTATTGTCAAAGAAATTTTTCCACGGGAATATAGAGTCGAGGTCTACAGGAAAATTTCCTCCAATTGTACTATGCCGGAAATGCTTGATTCCACCAAATCCATAGTCGCTGAAAATTTCATCCGCTCCACTGCCAGAAAGATAGATTAATTGCCCCTCACTCTTTCCTTTACCGCAAATATGTGACATGCCGATTGCACCGTTGTCGTTAGTAAGCATCTGGCCAGACTTGCGATACTCAATCGTTTTAGTAATACTGGGTATTCTGTTTGCAAGCGTATTTCTTTTGTTGCGCAGAGATTGAACTTCTGCACATTTGATGAACCAAGACTTTTCATTATTCCAGCCTAATTGTTCATCCAATAATTTCAATGGCAATTCTAATTTTGCTTCAAGTTCCGCGTGTTCTTGTATTGTGTACTCGAGCCAATCGGCATCCCCATTATCAATTCGTAACGGATATTCTTCACAATTATTCTTGATGTAATCGCGGGCAGACATAAATTCATTCATTTCTAATTCAAACAACCGAGGGTCTGTTGTTCGCGATATACGCGCTTCAATAGTTTCTTTTCGCTCCGAGCCAACGATGCTGTACGCTGTGAACGGGACATTTTGGCGTTCAAGTTCGCAAGCTATTGCACCGCTGTCATAACCTGAAGAAAGTCCAATAAATATTCCATGCTTGATATTTTGAGTACGTTTTGCTATCGAACGAGCGAATGCAGCCTCCCAATCATCAAAAGAGTCTTTGTATTGATTTAAATCAAAGGTGTGAACATCGAAGCGGTCGATTTTCTCCAATGTTGAAAGTTTCAAGATATAAGTTGAATTCGCTTCAATTTGAATCGCTTCTGAAAACCCTAAACGATCTAAGCAAGATTTGTATGAGGATAGTCCCCACTCAGTACCTTCTTTACCAAACCACAAAGGTTTCATTGAGAAAATATCGGTTGATAAGAGCAAAGTATCCTCGGCAAAATCGATAATGGCGACAGCAAATTCACCATCCAATTGCTGAATTGCTTCCCAACCATATTTTTCGTATACCGTGAGAAGGCATTCTCCATCAGATTTGAAATCTCCGAATTCGCGGTAATTATAAATTTCTCCATTGAACAAAGCGACACGGTTTTGGTCTTCACTCACGAATGGTTGTGCTGTAGGTGGCCCAGTCATCGATAGAAGAGTATGTACAAAATTTACACCATTCACTTCAACTTGGTTGGTTTGATCAGGCCCTCTAAATTTAAGATATTCAATCACGGTAGGCAAATCTATGATTGCTCTATTTGTTGCCAATATGCCACACATCGTTCTCGCCGGTTATGGCGAGGCAATACTCCTTATTGAGCATGAGGTGGGGATGAACTCATAACCTACCCCTATCACGTTCCAATCATGACCAGTATGTTTTCTAACGCGCGGATTCTTGTGACGGGTGGGGCAGGATTTATCGGCTCTAATCTTTGTGATGCTTTGTTGGAAAGAGGTTCTGAGGTTATATGCCTTGATAATTTTCTTACAGGGAGAAGAGAGAACATTGAACATTTGCTTAATGAACCAAAGTTTACCTTGGTGGAGGGGGATATTCGGGATTTGGAAACCTGCCGACGAGCGATTATTGGATGTACGCATGTCTGCCATCAAGCAGCACTCGGCTCAGTCCCACGTTCAGTAGAAGATCCGAATACAACAAATGCGATTAATATCTCAGGTGGTTTAAATGTCCTTATTGCCGCACAAGAAGCAGGAATACAACGGTTTGTTTTTGCATCAAGTTCCTCAGTATATGGTAGTGATGAAACCATGCCTAAAGTTGAACACAAAACAGGAGCGCCTTTGTCACCTTATGCAGTGACAAAAGTAGTGAACGAATCTTATGCTCAAGTATTTCACCAAATCCATGGTATGGAAACCATTGGATTGCGTTACTTCAACGTGTTTGGTCGTCGACAAGACCCCGAAGGTCAGTATGCAGCCGTTATTCCCAAGTTTGTTGAATTGATGCTCCAACTTGAATCACCTGTTGTGTTTGGAGATGGAGAGCAGACGCGGGATTTCACCTATATCGAGAACGTAGTTCAAATGAATTTGAATGCACTGTCAACGATAAATTCCCAAGCGTTTGGTGAGGTTTTTAATGTGGCTTGCGGGAGTAGAATTTCGATAAATGAACTATTTTTCTCGATTCGGGATTTACTTTCGAAATATGATAAATCGCTTAACACAGTTGAAGCAACACATATCGGTGAACGGCCAGGAGATATTCGCCATTCACTGGCAGATATCAGCAAGGCCCAATCACATTTGAATTACATTCCTACACATGATTGCCAACAAGGACTTGAAGAAGCAATGAATTGGTACTGGAATTCTCTGCGCGGTGATTGAATGAAAGTTAAAATGAATGCAACCCACGGTTTATTTAGACTTATTCTTGAACCGGATGAACTCGATATACTGGAGCCGAATGAAAAAGTTAGTCTCGGTTCTAAAATGGTAGAAATCAATTTACCATGGCAATTTGACCCCGATACAATACACCCCGATCATCTTGCGTTGTGTATAATGATGATTACCCATCCGTTTGTCGGCAAGGTGTTGACATTCCCAAAACCTGTAAGCCAACGATTTAGTGACTTTCATCATTCAAAATCAACCCGATATACAATTGGTCCAGTTGATGAAACACTTGAGCCTTGGAGCCCATCTGAAAACTCACGCCCAGGCTTAGCATTCAGCGGAGGAGTTGATTCAACAGCTGCTTTAGCACTAATGCCTCCAACGACCGCTGCAATATTTATGGATCGCCCGATTCGAAAAAAGTCATTATATGATAAAGATGCAGCTCATCATTCATGTCTGGAAGTTGAACGCCTAGGTTATGATATGCATGTCATCTTATGCGACCTTGAATATGTCCGCTCACCGGTAGGGTTTCCTGTTGATGTTGCGAACTCGGTACCTGCGGTGCTCATGGCAGAATACTTAAATCTCGATTGTATTGGATTTGGAACAGTCATGGAATCCACTTATGGAACGGGGCATCGCCGTTATCGGGATTATCCGAATGGCAACCATTACACACTTTGGGGTGGATTGTTTAAAGCAGCAGGTCTTCCATTTATTTTGCCAGTAGCTGGAATCAGTGAGGTGGGGACTTCAATGATTGTAAACAGGGCTCCCCTCGGCTCAGTGGCACAATCTTGTATGCGCGGAACTTGGAAGAAGCCTTGCCTGAATTGTTGGAAATGTTTTAGAAAGCAATTATTAGATAATGCCATTATTGACAATCAACTTGATTCTAATTATTTAGATGACATTTTCAATAACAAAGAGGCATGCCTATTTTTAGCCCGAATCCCCATTAAGCATGAAAATATATTGGCATGGTCAGCCTATCGGTTGGAATCTGAGCATACCCTTTTTTCCCTTTTGAAAAACCGAGTTTGCGGCGACGGAGATACTTTGGATTGGCTCGAAAAATGGTATTCCCCGTCGATTGAACTCATGCCTGAAAAATATCGTTCTGCTGTCAAAGATAAGATTTTATGTTATATTCCAGCCATGGACTCGGAAGATGAAAATAAACTAACATCTTGGGATATGAATGCTATCATTGAATCCGACACAGTGGCCCAGCAATCAGAGACATTGGCCAATGAAATGAGAGCAGCTCTCAAACCTCGCTAACCAACCACTTTGCAAGTTGATTGGCCCCATTTGGTTGATGTAATTTCTCACAACGCTCCACCATTATTCTTCGGACTTCTGAATCCATCAGTCTTTCAATAGCCACTGCTACTTTATCCTCGGTCACTTCACGTAAAACGATCATTGCACCTGCTTTTTCTGCGACCTCTGCACGGGCAAGTTGGTCGTCCATTCCGGTATTCATATTTGGGATACATAGGGTCGGTAATGAAAATCGAATGGCTTCATGGTATGAATTGTATCCAGCGGCCATTATAGTAAAATCGAATGCTCTAAAGTCGAGTGAATTCGGGTATTCTGAAATAATGCGAACTCGGCCACCGATAGATGGAATTCTACTACCGATAAGTGATTCTCCGAGGACGACATAAGCATCTTCAAACTGTTCGAGAATCTTCAAACATGTGTTAATGTCGGATTCGATGTCATTGATTTGCCCAGCCCCCAATTGGAGATACACAACAATTGCATTGTGAGGGATACCAAGCCGGTCTCGAAGGTCGTTGCGCGGTCGCAGTTCCCCTTCGTCAAGGAATATTATCGGGTCGCTTCGGATAATCGATGGCTTGAATTCTATTTCATCATCATGACTTTCATCTACGCTATCTTTAGGGTGAATGATAAAGTCAAAATGGTCAATGCTGTCCACTGGAACCTTTGTTGCGCCTTTGCGAAAAGTCCCTCGTCGCAACCACACCTTTTTCATTTTAGAATCACCTTGAATCGCATTTAGCATTCCACGGTATGGAAATGCTCCATCAAATACGAATATCGAAGGCCGGTGAACTATGAGGACATTTGCTAGCATCTCTTCTGTGAGAATATTCCATGTTGAAGCATTCATTTCGTGAAATTTATTACGCCCTGGGATATGATAGGCAGCAATTCCTTCCCTTTTCAAAAGATGAAGCGTGGGCATTGTGGTGAAGAAAATGAGTTCAATATCGGAATCTAGTCTTCGCACTCTTCTAGCAAGTGCTAACATCCGGGTGAAATGGCCAAAACCCACGCCATTCGTCGGAAACATGACAATCGACTTTCTTGTGTCGCCGGAACCAATAGAATCGGTCTCTTCGACAGGGAGGGGCTTTCGACCTATGCGTTCTAAACAAATTGAAAAAATCAACCATGGGAGCGAGAAAAGCAGAAGAGGGAATCGCCATGGTTGCTCTATGGAACGGATAAGGTGCGTTCCGATTCTAAAAGAGGAGGATTTGCGAATTCTAACCACTTCGCGACGATATTTGTCTTCACCAGATTCTTTGGCTCGTAATGAGCCAAAAGGTGAGTCTGCGCCTTCGTCCATACTACGGGCAACAAAGCCGAGTTATTGAGTATTGCCAAACCAAAGAAGTATCAGGAAATCATTAGTGATTGATGTACTATGTTGGCTAAACTAAATCTGCTTGAAGTGACAAGTAACAAAGAAACCCGATATTGGTAATAGTATGCCTTATTCTTCTTCTAAGACTTGATATGCCTCTAATGCCAGTAATGGTGGATATCAAGATTGGTGTTTTACCATCGAAATAAACATCTCCACTATATCAATAAACAAGAATAACTGCTGAATGCGTTACCAACGAATTGATGAACCCGAGCCATCAGCGAAGAGCATGACTCAACCAACAGAGTTCGCCGAACGCGCCAAATCGAGAGATTTGACCATCGCAATCATTGGTCTTGGTTATGTTGGTTTGCCAACTGCAATTGGTTTTCACGATGCTGGATTTGAGGTGTGGGGAGTTGATGTCTCTCAGCGTACCGTCGATATGGTTTTGCAGGGCAAGAACCCAACCGGCGACCCAGATGTTGATGATATCGTTCCTGCCCCGGGTACAAAGCGTTGGAATATCACCAATTCTACCGCAGAAGCAGTTCCAAACTGTGATGTTGTTTTAGTGACTGTTCCGACACCGATTACACCTGACCTCAAACCGGACTTGTCCTACGTTGAAGCGGCTGGACGTGCTGTTTTTGAAGCGATTCCAAAGGGTTCAGGAACTATAGTCGTTCTTGAATCAACTGTCTATCCAGGAGTCACGGCTCAAACATGGCTCCCAATTATCGAAGAATTAGGTTTAGTCATCGGTGAAGATTTGGAAATTGCCTATTGTCCTGAACGATTCAATCCTGGCGACCCTGCTCACGGAGTGCGACAAGTTGCTCGTGTCATTGGTTGTTCAAACCCAGAAGTTGGAAGCACATTGGTCGCCTTGTACCAGCGTTTGACTAGTGAAGATGTTCGCTATGTTGGTAAACTCGAAGTTGCTGAGGCTGCTA
>Ga0209709_10003594_pt1 | contig 12758 bp, 14 predicted proteins | sample ArcticOcean_MG_C_2_FD_187435 | JGI IMG/M metagenome (GOLD analysis project Ga0209709, IMG submission 187435) | Marine microbial communities from western Arctic Ocean - ArcticOcean_MG_CB4_136 (SPAdes) (version 2) | ecosystem: Environmental > Aquatic > Marine > Oceanic | place: Arctic Ocean... | reverse complement strand
TTATAATTTTTTAGAAACACTTGCTGAAGATGTTTTTGATGTATTATTTAAAGATAAACGAATTGGAAAAATTATGCTTCAAATTGAAAAATTAGAAATTATAAAAGAATGTGCCTCTGTTGGTATTCAAATTACCAAAAAAAGAAGTCATGAAAAGCTCTGAATTAGGTAAAGACGTAATTAGAAAAGAGCTCCCATTAATTCCTAAAAGCCCTGGAGTTTATCGAATGCTTGATCATAAAGATGTGATTTTGTATGTAGGTAAAGCAAAAAACTTACCCAATAGATTGAAAAGTTATGTGGCTGAAAAAAACCATATCATCAGAACAGCAAGGATGCTCTCACAAACTTTTAAGTTAGAGATAACTACTACAGCTAATGAAAGTGAAGCACTTCTTTTAGAAGCTAATTTAATCAAAAAACATAAACCTAAATTCAATATATTGCTTAAAGATGATAAATCTTTTCCCTTTGTTTTCATCAGTAATAAAGACCAATGGGCACAAGTTACAAAACATAGGGGAAAAAAAGATAAAGAAGGATTTTATTTTGGACCGTTTGCTTCAGCAGGAACTGCAAATTGGACCATTAAGATGCTTCAAAAAATATTTCAAATTCGAGTTTGTGATGATAGCACCTTCAAGAATAGAAAAAGACCCTGCATTCTTTATCAGATAAAAAGGTGCTCTGGTCCTTGTGTCGATTATATTGATAAAGAAGATTATAAAAAATCAGTAGATCAAGCAATTCAGTTTGTATCGGGTAAATCAAGAGATATACAAAAGAATCTATCTAAACAAATGGAGGAAGCCAGCGAAAAGCTGGATTTTGAAAAAGCTTCTATTTTTAGAGATAGAATTAAATCCTTAAATATAATTCAATCATCACAAAGAATTAATGAAGCCAATCTGGTTGATGCTGACGTGATTGCTGCTTATAAAGAGTCTGGTAAAACTTGTATTCAGGTATTTTTTTATAGATCTAAACAAAATTGGGGTAACCAAGCTTATTTTCCAAAACACGACCCTGATCAAGATATTTCTGAAATAATGTCATCTTTTTTAATGCAGTTTTATGAAAATAAAAATGTTCCAAAATTAATAATCATCAATTCAGACATTAAAGATAAAAAATTAATTGAAGAAACTTTAAGTAAGAAAGAAAATATCACTATTTCTATTAACGTGGCTAAAAAAGGCACAAAGGCCAAGGTTATTGCAATGGCAGAAAAAAATGCCAAAGAATCTTTAAATAGAAAAATTTATGAAACAAATAATAATAAAAATTTATTTGAAGGAGTAGCCAAAAAATTTGATCTTAAAAATGGTCTAAATTTAGTTGAGGTTTATGATAATAGTCATATCTCAGGAACTAATAGCGTTGGCGCAATGATAACTTTTGGAAATGAAGGGTTTATTAAAAAGAGATATAGGAAATTTGATATCAAGACAAAAGGTGCAGAACAAGACGATTTCGCAATGTTAAAAGAAGTTCTTACCAGAAGGTTTAAGAGAGCACTACTTGAAAAAGGGAACTATTTAACGTTACCAGATTTAATATTAATTGACGGTGGAAAAGGTCAGTATTCATCTGCCAAAGAAGTGCTGGATGAGTTTGGTCTGCACGATCTTCCCATGATTGCTATTGCCAAAGGTAAAATGAGAAATAGTGGTGACGAAACTTTTTTTTATAAAGGAAAATCATTCAAGTTTGAAAAAAATGACCCTACTCTATTTTTTATGCAGCGACTTCGTGATGAGGCTCATAGATTTGCAATTAATTCTCACAGAGCAAAAAGAGCAAAAGGAATTACAAAATCATTACTAGACCAAATAGAAGGTATTGGGTCTATTAGAAAAAGAGCACTATTAAACCATTTTGGTTCAGCTAGAGCGGTAGAATCAGCTAGTTTTGACGAGATTAAAACAGTTGAAGGTGTTGAGGAAAAAGTTGCAAAAAAGATATATAACTTTTTTCATGAATAATTATGTTTAGAAAAATTCCAAATATTTTAACGATCGGTAGGATAATAATTGTCCCATTTTTTGTTCTTGCATTTTATCTTCCAGGTTTTTATGGAGACTTAACTGCATTTGCTTTATTTGTGATCGCTTCATTCACAGACTTTTTAGACGGTATGTTAGCAAGAATGATGGGTGAAGAGTCTAAACTAGGCGAATTGCTCGATCCTATAGCAGACAAAATTATTGTTGCTACTGCACTAATATTACTTGTCATGAGTGGAACAATTAGACACTACGAAGTTATTGCTGCAATTATTATACTTACAAGAGAAATATTAATCTCAGGTTTAAGAGAGTTTTTAGCTAGAGGACGAATAAAACTGCCCGTAACTAATTTAGCAAAATTAAAAACTTTCTTACAAATGGTTGCCATATCACTTCTACTCACTGGCGAAACTGGAAACAAAATTCTAAACTTTCAAGATTATAACTCTCAAACTATTGGTATAATTCTACTTTGGCTTTCAGCATTCTTAACTCTTTATACAGGTTACGAATATTTAAGAAAAGGCATTGACCATGCAATGTCTGAAGATAATAAAAAATAGATTATTTATTTTTTCTAACTAAAGCTTGATAACTTTCATTTAAATCAATTATAGTTTCACAAACTTTAAATTGATAATCTGCAATACATGAAACTGGTGTTACCTCTGCGGCTGTCCCAGTTAAAAAACAACCAACAAAACTTGATAGTTCTTCTGGCTTAATTTTTTTTTCATGAATTTTAATACCTTTAGATTTTGCAATCTCGATTACAGTTCTTCTTGTTATGCCATCTAAAAAGCAGTCTGGAATTGGGGTATGTATTTCTCCACTCTCAGTTTTAAAAAAAATATTTGCACCAGTTGCTTCTGCTACATTTTCCTCATGATCTAGCATTAAAGAATCCGTATATCCCTGTTGTTCTGCCTCATGCTTTGATAGGGTATTAATCATATAAAGACCTGATGCTTTTGTATCCCACGGTATTGTATTTGGTGGTGGCTTTCTCCAATTTGAAATATTCAATCTAATCCCATTAACTTTTAATTTTGGATCAAAGTATGAACCCCAGTCCCACGTTGCTACCGCAACATGAATTTTTGTTTGTTGTGCAGAGATTGCCATCATTTCACTGCCTCTCCAGGCCATTGGTCTTACATATCCATTTTTTATACCTTGAACTGAAATTATTTTCTTACATGCGTTATTTATTTCTGTCTCTGAATATGGAATTATAATACCCATTCTTTTCGCTGAATAAAAAAGTCTTGTAGTGTGTTCTTCTAGTTTAAATATTGAACCATCATAAACTCTTTCACCCTCAAAAACACAACTTGCATAATGAAGTCCGTGGTTTAAAATGTGAATTTTAGCATCAGCCCAATCAACGAGCTCATTATTGTACCAGATTTTACCAGATCTTTTATCGTAGGGTATCATGTGTGAAATATTTTAATTATTTTTAAAATTATCTTTGTATCTATAATATGTCAATATAACTTACCTACAATGAAAGAACTTTTATATTTAAAGGATACTCAGTTAAAGCAATTGATTGAAAAGCTATTTACAAGCTACAGAGAATCTTTTGCGGATGCTAAGAAAACATTGGATAAATACTCCATTGGGATAGCACATCATAAGGTATTACACCTGCTTTCAATGTATAAAGGAATTACAATTTCAGAACTACTTAAAAAACTAAAAGTAACCAAACAAAGCTTAAACAGGGTTTTAAAAGACCTAATTAAACTTGAAACTATTTTTTTTGAAAAAGACCAACAAGATACAAGAGTGAAACATATTTTTTTAAACGAGAAAGGAGAAAAAATTTTTGAAGAAGTATTTTCAAACCAAAAAAAAAGAATTTACAATGCTCTTCTAAATTCAAGCTCCGATCAAGTTCTTAACTTTGATAATGTTTTAAAAAAAATAATTAATGAATAATTTTATAGGTCATATTTTAGTTGTAGATGATGATGATGGAATTAGATCTTTGGTCAAAAAATATCTTAATGAAAATAACTTTTTAGTTACAACTTCAAATAGCGCAGAAAATGCTGAAGGAAAAGTTTCGATTATTAAATTTGATTTAATTGTTTTAGATGTAATGATGCCTGGAAAAAATGGGCTAGAGTTTATTAAAGATAATAAATCAAAAATTGATACACCCATAATTCTTCTAACAGCAAAAGGAGATGCACAAGATAGGGTTGGAGGATTAGAAATTGGTGCTGACGACTATTTGCCAAAACCTTTTGAGCCAAAAGAACTGACATTAAGAATTAAAAATATTCTTAACAAGACTAGAAAAGATAATCAAAAAAGAATTATTGAGTTTGATAATATTAAAATTAATCTAAATAAACTTTTAATTATTAAAAATGAAAATGAATTCAAAATAAATAACACTGAAAAAATTATCTTAGAAAAAATGATTAATAATCCTGGTAAAACATTTTCAAGAGAAGATATTGGAAAGCTGATTGATCTAGATAAAGAAAGATCTATAGATGTTATAATTACACGTTTAAGAAAAAAAATTGAAATTGATCCAAAAAATCCAAAATATTTGCAAACTTTAAGGGGGATGGGCTATGTTTTATGGATTGAATAAATTTATAAAAAATTTACTACCCCGAAGATTATTTTATAGGGCTTTATTAATTGTAGCAGTGCCTATTATTGTTTTACAACTAATCATAACAATTGTTTTTTTTGATAGTCTTTGGATTAAAACAAATAAAGGGATGACACGTGCACTAGTTGGTGAGATGAAAACTTTTATTACTGCTTACGATAATGGTAAATATAATAATAATGATTTATCAGGCCTTTTTTCAGTTTATTTAGACCTTAACGTTGAATACAAAGATGAAGAATTATTTGAGAAACCATTAAAAGAAAGGTGGTTTAGCCCAATTGATAGGAGCTTAAGGAGAGAATTAAAATCAATTATTGGTGCAGATAATTATTGGTTTGATACAACGACCTATAAAGAACTCATTCATATAAACATAAAACATAATAATGGTTATTTTGAATTTTTTATTCCAAAAGATAGGGTAACCGGCACATCTGCAAGATTGTTTGCACTATGGATAACTCTGCCGGCATTACTGATGATAACTATAGCAATAATATTCCTTAAAAATCAAACACGGCCAATTGTAAATCTCGCCAAAGCTGCTGAAAGATTTGGTAGAGGCGAAAATATTGACGAATATAGACCTTCGGGTGCATTAGAGATAAGGCAAGCAGGTTTGGAATTTGATAAAATGAGAAAAAGAATAATTAGACATCTTAATCAAAGGTCTGAAATGTTATCAGGAATAAGTCACGATTTAAGAACACCGTTAACAAGACTGAAACTTCAACTATCTTTTATTAAAGATGAAGAGTTATCAAAAAAAATGTCTTTAGATATTGATGAAATGGAAAAAATGCTTAACGAATATCTGCAATTTACTAGCTCCTCTTATTTAGAAAAAGATGAAACTTTTGATATTTCAGAATTAATAGAAAATACAATCAATAAATATAATAATATTAATCTTTCTAAAGAGCTAATTCCTAGAGTTTATATGAATGGTAGAAAAAATTTAATTCAAAGATCCTTAAACAACATAATTGATAACTCAATTAAATATGCAAACAAAATAAACATTAGGTTATCTAAAAATAATAATAATATAATAATTACTATTGACGATGATGGTCTTGGTATTCCTGAAAACGAATATCAAAATGTCTTCAAACCTTTTTATAAACTAGATAAAAGTAGAGGAGATTCAAAGTCTAGTGTTGGTCTAGGATTATCAATTACTTCAGATATTATAAAATCACATGGAGGAAATATTATATTAGAGAAATCGCCTCTTAATGGTTTGAGAGTTAAAGTTTTTTTGCCTTTGTAGTTCTTTTTTTTAATTTATTCTTTTCTAATTTTTCTATTTTTTTTTCAAGATTTTCAACTCTTTTAATTAAAATATCTGTCTCTTCTTTGCTTGTTAACTTCATTTTAAAAATGATCTCATCTCTTTTAGATTTTAAAACATTTACTATCTCAGAACTTAAATCCTTATAAGAAATTAGTCCTTGCTCAAATAATTTTGCTAATTTATCAATTACAAATTTTGATTTTGTCATATATTCATTTATAAAATTAATATACTTTATATGAGGTTTTTAAAAAATGTTTATTAATAATTTTGACCCAGTAGCTTTTCAAATTATATCATTGGAAATTAGATGGTATTCTTTGGCTTATATTGTCGGAATTATATTGGGATGGGTATATTGTAAAAAAAAATTGATTAAAGACCAACGCATACTTGGTCTATTTGATGACTATATTACATATCTAATTATAGGGGTAATTCTAGGTGGAAGACTTGGCTACGCATTATTTTATAATCTAAGATATTATTTAGAAAACCCATTTGAAATTCTAATGGTGTGGAATGGTGGAATGTCTTTTCACGGAGGCTTGATTGGAGTTATTATTGCTTCTCTACTATTTTCAAGCAAACATAAGGTTAATCAATTTATATTCTTAGATTTAGTGGCACTATCAGCGCCTATTGGAATTTTTTTTGGCAGAATTGCAAATTTTATAAATTCAGAGCTTATTGGAAGAGCAACAGACCTACCCTGGTCTGTGCAATTCATATTGATAGATAATATTAAAAGACATCCGTCACAGTTATATGAGGCTTTTTTTGAAGGGATTATTCTATTTCTTTTACTTGGGCATTTCTTTAGAAAAAATTGCTTACAAAACCCAGGAAAAATTTCATCTTTATTTTTAATTTTTTATTCTTTATTTAGATTTTTTGCTGAATTTTTTAGATCTCCTGACCCTCAAATTGGTTATTTAATTTTAAACTTAACGCTGGGTCAGTTAATAAGTATTCTTTTTTTAATAGCTGGCACACTCTTATTTTATTTAAAAAATAATGAAAAATAGAAAAAACGATTTATTCGCCTTAGATAAATTTATAGAAGAATCTCTCTATAATAAAAAATATGGCTACTACATGAAAAAAAACCCTTTTGGTGAGGGTGGAGATTTTATAACAGCACCCAACATATCCATATTATTTTCTGAAATGATTGCTATCTGGGTAATTTCATTTTGGGAAAAACTAGATTGTCCTAAGCAATTTAATTTGATTGAATTAGGAGCTGGCAACGGTGAAATGATGAGGATATTAGTTAGCACGTTCAATAAATTTCCTCAATTTAAGAATTCTTGTAAAATTAATATATTGGAAAAAAGTGAATTACTTCAACAAACACAAAAAGCTAATATTAAAGATCCAAAAATCAAATGGTTAAATGATTTAAATGAGTTAAGTAATTTTCCATGTATTTTTATTGCTAATGAATTCTTTGATGCTTTGCCCATTAAGCAATTCTTAAAAAAGAAAACCAAATGGTACGAAAGACATGTAAATTTTTCCAATGATAAAAAGTTAGAATATTTAGATATTCCATTTGATATGCACAAATTTGAAAAAGAAATTAAATTTAAGATTTCCTATAAACAAACATTTATTGAATACTCTCCACTAGCTAGTAAATACTTAAAAACTATAATTAACAAAATTAAACTTAATAATGGTGGAATTTTAATAATAGATTATGCATATCTTGAGAAAAAAATGAAAAATACTCTTCAGGCAGTATCCAAACATAAATACTGTGATGTTCTAAAAGATTTTGGAAGTTCAGATATAACTTATAATTTAAGCTTTAATTTAATTAATATGATAATCAAAAAATTGAGTCCCTGCTCATCTCTGTCTACTACACAAAAAAAATTCTTAACAAAGCTTGGTATACTGGATCGGGCTGAAATATTATCTAAAAATATGCCATTTAGTGAAAAAGCGGATATTTATTTTAGAATTAAAAGATTAATTGACGAAGATCAGATGGGACATCTATTTAAAGTAATGTTTATAACAAATCATAGAAATCAATTTAAACTAGGGTTTTAAAATGATTAAATCGAAAAAATTATCTAGATTTAAAAACATACAGCATGCTTTTTTCAATAAGTTGGGTGGAAAATCTACCGGTATATTTAAAAGCTTAAACTGCGCACCAGATTCTGCTGATAAAAAAAGAAATATACTAAAAAACCTCAAAACCGTAGCTAATAAAATTAAAGCTACGCCAAAAAAAATAGTTTTATTAAATCAAATTCATAGCAATAAATTTCACTACATAAGCAAGTATTCGAAGCTTAATAATAGATTTGAGGGAGATGCTTTGATCACTAATAAGAGAAATATACCAATAGCTGTTTTAACGGCTGATTGTGCTCCAATATTAATTTATGATCAGAGTAAGCAAATGATAGCTGCTATCCATGCGGGCTGGAAAGGTGCCTACAAAGATATTGTAAAAAAAGTTGTTAAATTTATGATTAAAAAAGGGTGCTCCTCACAAAATATTACAGCTGCTATAGGCCCATGTATTTCAAGTATTAATTATCAGGTTAGAGAAGATTTTATAAAAAAATTTATTAAAAAAGATAAAAACAATATTATTTTTTTCAAAAAAATTAAAAATAAAAATTACTTTAACTTAAATAAATATATTCACTTTCAATTAAAGAGCCTAAATATTAGGAAAATTGATATTATCGATAAAGATACATTTAATGCCAAAAATAATTTTTTTAGTGCTAGAAGATCTATTAGTCGCAATGAGTGTGATTATGGTAGAAATATTTCAATAATTATGATTAATTAATAATATCTCATGAAATTATTAACTGGAAATAGCAATAAACCATTAAGTAAAAATATTGCCAAATATTTAAAAACTAAACTTGTAAACTCTAGTATCAAAAATTTTTCTGATGGAGAAATCTATATAGAGATTAATGAAAATATTAGAGGTAACAGTATTTTTATAATTCAATCAATCTCCTCTCCTGCAAATGACAATTTAATGGAATTGCTTCTTTGCATTGATGCGTTAAAAAGATCTTCAGCTAAAAATATCACTGCTGTTATTCCTTATTTTGGCTATGCTAGACAAGATCGGAAAGTTGTACCTAGAACTTCTATTTCTGCAAAACTTGTTTCCAATCTAATTACTAAGGCGGGTGCTGATAGGGTTGTTACTGTGGATCTTCATGCAGGCCAAATTCAAGGCTTCTTTGATATTCCTGTGGACAATTTATTTGCAACTCCCATCTTTGCAAGACATGCGAAAAAAAATATTAAAAGTAAAAATATTATTTGTGTTGCTCCGGATGTTGGTGGAACTGAAAGAGCAAGAGCTCTTGGTAAAATTTTAGATGTCGAGCTTGCCATTGTCGACAAAAGAAGACCTAAGCCCGGTCAATCAAAAGTCATGAATGTTATTGGAAATGTTAAAGACAAAACCTGCATTATAGTCGATGATATAATTGATTCTGGTGGAACCATAGTTAATGCTGCTAAAGCCCTAAAAGATAGGGGAGCAAAAGAAGTTTACGTTTATATTACTCATGGCGTTCTAAGTGGTGAAGCTATAGATAAAATTAAAAAATCCGTTATAAAAAAATTAGTAATAACTGATACAATTGACAACCAGGATAAAATTAAGAAAGCTAAAAATATAGAAGTTTTACCTATTTCAACCCTTATGGGAGAGGCAATTAAAAGAATTTCAAATTCGACATCTGTATCAGATTTATTTAAATAATTATCTTGAGTTATTGAGAAACTTGCGCTAGAAAGCCTTCTTTTATGAATTCACTTGAAGCAAATACTAGAAATACTAAAACAAAAGGAGATGTTAGATCTCTTAGATTAGCTGGTAACATTCCAGGTATAATTTATGGTGGAACTGAAAAAAATGAAAAAGTTACAGTTTTAAAAAAAATTCTTAAATTTTTAATTGAAAAAGAAAACTTTTTATCAAATATCATTACTCTTAACTTGGATGGTAAACCTCAAAATGTTTTACCAAGAGAAATTACTTATAACGTAATATCTGATGAGCCAACTCATATTGATTTTCTTAGAGTTGTTCCTGGTGTAAAAATTAGAATAGAAGTCCCTGTAAAATTCATTAATCATGAAACATCGCCAGGTTTAAAAAGAGGTGGGGTACTAAACATAGTTAGAAGAAAAATTGAATTAAAATGCCCTAGTGAAAAAATTCCTGAAGCAATTGTAATTGATCTTGATGGAATTGATATTGGAGAAAGTTTTAAAATATCTTCAGTTAAATTAGATGAAGGTGTTACTCCAACCATTCTAGGACGTGATTTTGTAATTGCAACGTTAGCTGCACCTACTGTTATGAAAGAGCCAGAAAAACCGGCTGAAGCAGAAACAGATGAAGTGGCAACAGACGGTAAAGATGCAGCTCCAACAACAGACGGAGATAAAAAAGAAGGCGAAGAAAAAAAAGCTCCTGAAGAAAAAAAATAATAAATTTATTATAGTGAAGATTCCTAAATACGATCTCAAAAAATTATGCTTCTATTTGTAGGCTTAGGAAACCCAACACCCAATAGCGAAAATAATAGACACAATATTGGCTTTAAATTGATTGATGCTCTTAATCAAAAATTTGGTCTATCGAAACAAAAACCTAAATTCAAAGGACTGCTAACCACAGGAAATATTGAAGATAAAAAAGTTTACGCAATAAAGCCTCTTACTTTTATGAATAATTCTGGGATTTGCATAAGAGAAATAATTGAATACTTTAAAATTGAGGCAGAAGATGTAATCGTATTTCATGATGATCTTGATATTGAGTTTGGAAAAGTAAAAGCAAAATTTGCAGGATCAAGTGCAGGACATAATGGAATCGAGTCTATAGATAAATTTATAGGAAAAGACTACTCAAGAGTAAGAATAGGAATTGGAAGACCTAAAACTAAAGCTGATGTTTCAGACCATGTATTAAAAGATTTTGATGAAGATGAAATGTTACAACTAGAAAAAATTACAAATAATATTATTAATTCAATGCCTATATTAATTGATAAAAAATTAGATTTATTTGCAAGCACAGTAAATAATAAATAATGAGTTTTAAGTGTGGAATTGTTGGGCTACCTAACGTTGGTAAATCTACTTTATTTAATGCACTAACAAATTCTAGCAAAGCGCAAGCTGCCAACTTTCCCTTTTGTACTATTGAACCAAATGTTGGTGTTGTTCCTGTTCCAGATGAAAGGCTAAATAAATTAGTAGAGGTTTCTCAATCAAAAAAAAAGATAAATACTACAATTGAATTTGTTGATATTGCGGGCCTTGTAGAGGGTGCCTCTAAAGGTGAAGGTTTAGGGAATAAATTTCTATCTCATATTAGAGAGGTTGATGCCGTAATACACATGATTAGATGTTTTGATTCTGATGATATTCAAAATGTAAACCCTACAGTAGACCCTGTAAGAGATTTGGAAATCATTGAAACTGAGATGATGTTAGCAGACCTTGAGTCAATACATAAAAGATTAGAAAAAAACAATAAAAAGAATGTAGATGAAGAGCAGTTAAAAATATTAGAGGTTGCCTCAGATTGTATAAATAATTCTAAAGATATTCAGATCCTTTATGAACAATTTGAAAAAAAACTTCTAAACCAGAGTGGATTACTATCTTTAAAACCTAAAATCTTTGTCTGCAATGTTGATGAAGCAAGTGTTCAAAATGGCAACCAATACACGGAAGCTTTCATTACAAAGTTTGGAGAGAAAAGTACCCTAATAGTTTCAGCTGATATTGAAAATCAAATTAATCAATTAGAAAATGAAGAAAAAGAAAATTATATGGAGATGATTGGTTTAAAAAGAACTGGTTTAAACATGCTAATTCAAAAAGGTTACAATGTTTTAGAGCTAGATACTTATTTTACATCGGGTCCAGAGGAAACTAGAGCATGGACAATTCAAAAAAATTGTACTGCTCCAAAAGCTGCTGGAGAAATCCATACTGATTTTGAGAAAGGCTTTATAAGAGCTGAAACAATTGCTTATGAAGATTTCATTGCTAATAATGGCTGGGTAAACTCAAAAACAAATGGAAAAATGAGACTTGAAGGGAAAGATTATATTGTAAAAGACGGCGATATATTAAACTTCAGATTCAATACGTGACCAAATTTTCTTCATACTAAAATAAACTAAAATAGTTAAAATAATTAAATACAAAATAGCTTTAAAGCCCATTTTATGTCTAGACTCTAAATGCGGTTCTGCAGCCCACATTAAAAATGTTGTTACATCTTTAGCCATTTGTTCTTTTGAGGCGGTAGTACCATCGCTATATTCAACTAAGCCATCAGACAGTGGTTCTGCCATCTTAATATTGTTTCCGTACATATACTTATTGTAGTAAACACCGTCATCAAGTGTCACTCCACTTGGAGCATCCTCATAACCAAGTAACAATGAGTAAATATAATCTACACCTCCTGTTCTAGCTTTTGCTAGTACGGACATATCTGGTGGATAAGCTCCCCCATTTGCTGCTTGTGCTGCTTTAACATTTTCAAACGGCATTACAAATTTATCTGATAATTTTGCTGGTCTGATAAACATTTCACCATCATTATTAGGTCCATCTGTCACTTCAAAGTTTGCGGCTATTGCTTTAGCTTGCTCTTCAGTAAATTCTGGTCCACCTGGTTCAAATAAGTTTCTATAACTTACATATTTCATTGAATGGCACGACGCACAAACCTCAGTATAAACTTGATATCCTCTTTGAAGCGAACCCCTATCAA
>Ga0209709_10003593_pt1 | contig 12762 bp, 19 predicted proteins | sample ArcticOcean_MG_C_2_FD_187435 | JGI IMG/M metagenome (GOLD analysis project Ga0209709, IMG submission 187435) | Marine microbial communities from western Arctic Ocean - ArcticOcean_MG_CB4_136 (SPAdes) (version 2) | ecosystem: Environmental > Aquatic > Marine > Oceanic | place: Arctic Ocean... | reverse complement strand
GATTACGCTCTAGCAGCATAATCTTTCGGGGTTCGGTGGGTTCCTTGCAACAGAATACCCACCACTTTATTCAAAAAAGGTCTTGACAAATAGCTAATAACCTGTTATACTCTGTAAACAATGTCACTGATGAGTTTGTGAAATTCAAACGAAACACTTTGTGTCTGACAATATTGTCTAACATCATCTTGAAAGGATGAATACTACATGACTACGACTACTACTACGAAGGCAACTAAGGTTATTGCCGCTCTCGAAAACGGTACTGAACTTACTGCGAAGCAGATTAGCTCGCGTTATGGCGTCAAGAACGCTCGCGCACTGATCAGTTCCCTTCGTATGCAGGGATACCCTGTGTACCTCAACAAGCGAGTCAGCTCGTTTGATGGTCAGACCTACAGCAAGTACCGTCTCGGTACTGCATCACGTTCTGTGGTTGCTGCTGGTCATCGCGCCATGGCGCTGGGTGTTTAATAACTAAATACCACAATGGGTGATGCCATAACACATCCGCGAGGGGCCCACGGTTAGCCCCTCATTTTTTTAGAAGGGAAGTATAAATGAAGAAATTTCTTATTGGTGTGGCACTTGTAACGAGTATTTCATCTACCGCACTGGCCAGTGAAACAAAAACAGTGGCCAAAGATGAGAATAAACTGTCTGTCTTGTCAAAAATCAATTTGGCTCTTGTGACGGACACTGAACACAACACAACTGAGGATACTACAACCACAAAGTTTGGTGCCCTTGCTAATGTTAGGGGATTTGACTTATCGCTACGACCACGATGGAGTTGGGATAACGACGAAATCAATAATGTCGAATTGACCGCTGGATATAACTTTGAGGTTACTAACGGGTTCTCTGTTAAGCCTTATGGTGAAATTAATTTTGACAATGATCTTGATACTAAAAATAAGATTGTTGGTCTGAAAACAAAATATAAATTCTAATATTTTGGTGGGAAGTCGGATTGTCGCTGATCCGACTTCCTATTTTTTATTTAATGGAAAGCTTATGACACTAAATACCTCGAAAACATTCTCTTTAGAGATTGAAAAAATAGCACAAGAAAAAAATATCTCTCATATGGATGCAGTACTTGATTACTGTTATCGTCAAGAGATTGAACCTGATACTGTCGGCCGTCTTATTTCCAAGAGTCTCAAAGAGAAGATTGAAGCTAACGCTCGAGAATTGAATTTTCTACCAAGACAAGCACAACTACCTGTCTGATGTATACCATATATACACAAGATATGTGCGGTTATTGCACTATGGCAAAAAAACTTATGGTTGATCATAATATAGAGTTTGTGGAAATAAATATTAATTACGATTCTCAAGCAAGAGATTTAATTAAAAATCTAGGTTTTAAAACTGTACCACAAATATATGATGATCATAGCAATCATATTGGTGGATATACAGACCTATTAGAAATTTACGACAAAAACGATGGAACCGATTGACATATATCTCATGTACTGTGCTATGAAAGCACACTTTGGTAAGAGTGACTATGACTTTGTAACATACAGGGGCAAGACTCGTATCAAGCGAGACACCTTCTATAAACGCAAGGACAGATCGTTCTTCGTTAGATTGTCACGCAAATACAAGACAGAAGAACAAATCAAAAATTACTTTGTAGCAAATTTCATCAGAGATAAGAAGGGGTATATTGCCAACTTCAATGATGAGAACTTTAATTCGTGGAAGCTGAAACGTCAGGGTTTCTTTGATCTATTTGAGGTGGAGATGAAACCTCTTGTAGAAGCGTTTGAGGATTTGTTTAGAGTAACGAATGGTCAACACCCTAAATTAATGAGAGAGTTTCTAGGTGGTCGCGTGTCTCTAGAGACAGTTATCATACTGGACGAGCTGGTCAACTTTGGCCCTGATTGGAATAAATCATTAGAGGATGATATTGTATGGATTGATTTAAGAAATTTGATGAATAACTACAAAAGGTTCTTGACAATTAACCAAGAACAGTATAAGATAAGACTATTGAAACTCATAGAGGAGTCCAGTTAGATGGATACGAGAGTAGAAGGGTTCTTTGCGGCACGGTGCCGGGAACTCGAAAATGAAGTAAAGGTATTGCAATTTAGCAATGCTGAATTGACAGTTAGTCGTGACGAGCTGACGGAGCGAGTTAAGACACTTGCTAATCGCCAACCTAGTTGGCCTAAGGGTTACAAACCCCAGAGACGGCATAACTCAACCGTTAATCGATAAATGTGCGCCGGAGTAGCTCAGTTGATAGAGCAGTTGATTTGTAATCATCAGGTCGGGAGTTTGAATCTTCCCTCCGGCACCATTTTAAGAGGTAAATCATGAACGTAAGAATGATATCACATTCTACACCAGATAACATTATTGGTGTGGATGACGCACAGGAACTCATCGCATATTGTGCGAGGGTATCCAATCCCGGCAACCAGAACAACAAAGATACCAGTGAGAAACTTATCAAGTATCTCATCAAGCATCAGCACTGGTCACCCCTAGAGATGGTGAGCGCGTGTATTGAAATTGAGACAACCAGAGATATTGCACGACAGATTCTACGTCACCGTTCATTCTCGTTTCAAGAGTTCAGCCAACGATATGCTGACCCAACAAAAGACCTAAGCTTCGCGACAAGGGACGCACGGTTTCAAGATACAAAGAACCGACAGAACAGTATTGACTTTGACCCTACTGATGAACCACAGCGTCGGTTAAATGAAAACTTTCGTATGAAACAGATGTTAGTGTGGAGACAGGCACAGGATACATATGAGTGGGCTATTGAGAACGGTATTGCCAAGGAACAGGCTCGTGCAGTACTACCAGAGGGTATGACTGTATCACGGTTGTACATGAACGGTACATTGCGCTCATGGGTACACTACATTGACCTACGCAGTGCTAATGGCACACAGAAGGAACATCAGGATATTGCGATTGCATGTGCCCATGAGATTGCAAGGATTTTCCCTATCATGACGGATATCAGTAATGTCTAAAGCAGTTGTATTAGGTAATGGTGAGTCACGCAAGTGGCTCGGTGAGAAACATCATCACTTACTCGATGCTGTCACATGGGGTTGCAACGCAATCTATCGTGATACGGATTTGGTTTGGGTTGACAATCTTGTAGCAGTTGATTACGGTATGCAACAGGAGATTTACGACTCTGACTATGACGGTGTGTTTTACTTTGCCAACTGGTCAGTGCTTCCTGCTAGTGTAGCAGATATGATGTTCATGGGTTATGATATACCAGACGAATTCATACACACAAGCAAGAACAAGACAGATTACTGTGTGGTATCGGGGAAAGACCCTGCGACACTGCATATGAAGGTTGATGCAGCAATCCAGATGAATCCTCATTTAGATATGAAAGACCTTCGCATGAAGATGGAGAAGGATGTCGGTATCTGGATCACATACGTCTATGAGGACGACAACATAAATAATATTGACTATCCTAGAGGGTGGTCAGCGGGTAATACCGCAATGCATCTGGCTTGTCAGTCAGGTGCAACAGAGATTTATATATTGGGGTTTGACCTATCATCATACGATGAGCCGTTGAACAACTTATATAAAGGGACAGATAATTATCTGCCCAGTGATGCAAAAGGTTTCAATTCTCTGAATTGGCAGAACCAGATGCAAACTGTTTTTAGAGAGTTCAAGGATGTAGAGTTTTATTGGGTAGATGCTAAAAAAGAATTTATTCAAAAAAATAACCTAAGTTACTTGACTAAAGCAGAGTTTTGTGATAAAGTGGTAACACTATAAACATACGAAAACATATATTTACATAAGGAGAATACATATGTCGTTAAGTACACTGAAGAAGTCCAATTCGTTGGACAAACTGCTCGGCGCAGCCCAAGCAGAAAACGCCCCCCAAGAGAAGAAGTCCTATGTGGATGACCGTCTCTGGAAGCCTGTCATGGATAAGAGCGGTAATGGTTATGCCATTATTCGTTTTCTCCCTGCGGTTGATGGTGAGGACATGCCTTGGTCAAAGGTCTGGAACCATGCATTTCAAGGCCCTACTGGCCAGTGGTATATTGAGAACTCTCTCACCACCCTTGGTCAGAATGATCCCGTATCAGAGATGAACTCTGCATATTGGAACTCTGGTGTTGAATCCGATAAGGAGATTGCTCGTCGTCAGAAGCGCAAGTTGCAGTACTTTGCAAACATCTACGTTGTCCAAGATCAATCTAATCCTCAGAACGAGGGCAAGGTTATGCTCTATCGCTTTGGTAAGAAAATCTTTGACAAGTGCATGGAAGCAATGCAGCCTGCATTTGACGATGAAGTTGCTGTCAATCCTTTTGACTTCTGGACAGGTGCGAACTTCAAGTTGAAGCTTCGTAAGGTTGAAGGTTATTGGAACTATGATAAGTCAGAGTTCTCAGACCCATCTCCCTTGTTTGATGATGATGACAAGCTTGAAGAGGTTTGGAAGAAACAGTATCCTCTGTCAGAGTTTACTGCTGCATCTAACTTCAAGTCCTATGACGAACTCAAGAAGCGTCTTGATACAGTCCTTACAGGGACTACTACAGTAGGAAATGCTACTGATATGATGGAAGATGCGCCGAAGGCAGAACCCAAGGTGGATACGAAACCTACTCCAGCACCAACTGTTAATACAGATGATGATGAGGACACTATGTCCTACTTTGAAAAGTTGGCAAAAGAGTAAAAGAGAGGGGGAACTTCGGTTCCCCCTTTTTTTAATCCCTTATCAAAATCCCTCATGAGAGTACTGGCTGCCGTACAGTCCACCATATCTTTCATTTCTGAGAGGAGTACGACCAGTTGGTCCAGTGGTGTTAATTGTTGTTCTCTTACTTGCATCAGTGTTAACAGCCACGGGTGCCGGACCAGTAGCAGAACCAGCAGCATCGCGTGTTACCGCCGCGGCGGCCGAGTCAGTCATTTGTTGAATGACGGCATCAGAACCGATCTTTGCAGCTGCTGTCGTTAACGGTTCCGGCGGTTCTGGAATTGCGTCTCCAGTTTCGGGGTCAATACCAGCAAATTTATATACTGAGGCTGGAATTGGGTTTAGATTTATTGATCCACCCCCAACTGTAACCCCAAGAATCTTTGCTTTGGGAATTTTGAATGATACAAAGTTTGGGTTCGGTAAAATTGTTTTTAACATGTTTTTCATAATGTTTGTTATCATATCCTCTGGTACATTAAAGAGTGGCATGACCGCACCCTTCACTTTTGAAAACAATCCCGTTACCCAATCAACAACAGGTTTAATATATTTGTTGTATATTTCTTCAGCAAAATTTATGATCTTATCTAATTTTTGTCCAATGTAACCTTCCATCTGGCCAGATGCATCTTCAACACCAAATATTCCACCCACCCAATCAACAATAGGTTTAATGGCTTTCCTATAGACAAATCCAGCAAAATCAGTTATCACATCAATATACCCTGTTACAAGTTCCTTAATCGCTGCAATAGGGTCACTAAATAAAAGTTTAACAAAATCCACAATTTTCGTAATCATGGCTGAAATATGTTTAGTGATAAAATCAATAGGGTCAATCGCATCAACTCTTTCCTTAAAATCATCAAACCCAAACAGTCCAGCAACCCAACTTACCAGTTTTAGAACAATGCTGGGTATGAACCCAAGTAAAGTTCCCATGAATTTAGATATACCAGCTTTAAGTGCCTCACCTATACTACCAGTTTCTTCAAACACCCTTTTAGCGTCATCAAACGCTTCCCATAGAGAATATATGACAAGACTAATTGCTGCAACAGCAGCAATAATAGGTAATAACGGAACCATTAATGCCGTTATTGGCGGAAGAAGAGTTGATGCAAAAAATGCTTTGACTGCCAGAAATGCGACACCAAGCTTTTTAATTATCCCAACGATTTTAGCGCCAATCAATAAGACCTTGAAGGCAACAAATCCTGCCAAAACTCCAGCGAGTAATACACCAATTTCTTTCCAGTTGTCTTTGAGAAATTCCCAAAACTCCATTAATTTAGGGATTATTTTTTCTTGTATAAACTTTGTTATTTTCTTGAAGGTATCACTTTGCAGAAATTTACCAAGAGCAATCACAAATGCACCAATCGCAAGAGTAGAGAGAATTGCAAGACCACCTAATGCAACAGTCTTCAACCCCTTCTTACCTATCTCAAATAAACCACCAACTGCTCCAACAATCTTATCTAGACGGGAACCATTCTTCTTTGCATCTGATCTTGCTTCTTCTCTTATTTCTTTTTTGGCAGCAGGAGACGTAGCGTTTTTAAGACGTTGTGCGTAGTCTTCTTTTCGTGCCTGATAACTTAATTTTTGAAACTCTTTATTGTCCTCTGCAATCTTACCCTGCTTTTCTAATTCTTCTTTAAGTGCAACCGCCTGACCAGCAGTGGATGCTGCAGCTTCTTTCGCTCTTGCTGCTAATCTTGAATCCTGATTTCGCATCTTGGCCAATTCTGAATTCATTGCCTTGCGCTCATCAGAACCCACAACAAGCGAATCTCTTGATGCCTTAAGCACTTCGAACTCTTTTGCTCGATCTTCTGCTGCCTTAGTTGCGGCGTCTTTATTTTGCTTTCTTAACTCAACCAGTGCAAGGGGAAGTTTAGCAATAATTTCATCATTCGTGGCCATGACTTATTCCTTATTTCTTAGGTTTGCTAAGTGCTTGTGCGCCAAAGAACGCTGCGACGATACCAGCAACCGCAATGAAGTATACACCCGCCATGTCACCAAGAATCTTGGCTGCTTGATCCATATTGAAGACTGTTGCAAGGACTACGATAATAGGATACATTAACATACCACCAAGAGAATACCATGCCATCGTGCGCTGTGCGTCACGCATTGCATCAGCATCCTCTAGTTCCTTACGTTTGAACTCTAGATACATATCATGTTCGTCTGGACCAACCTTACCATCGCCATTAGTATCTGCTGGATGATAACTTGATGCTTTGGTTTCTTCTTCGGCCATTCGATTAACTCCTGTTTTTTCTTTCTTGTTTTTCGTATTCCGCCTTTTCAATTTCTAAATAATTTACCAATAAACCAGAATATATTTCTCGTTCCCAAGGCATCATATTCTCTAGTTCAGTTAAACTCCAATTATGATGCTGTATCATTGCAAAATTTTGTTTGTAGTAATTTTCTACAGAGTCATGAGACAGCCCTATTCCAAAAAAGTTTCAAGTCCTTCTAACAATACTTCTCCCTTTACCTTTGTTTTCGGATTAACAACATCAACAACATGTCGTAATTTAGGCATTGTTGCAAAAAATTTCATTACATCTTCTATCTGTTTTGAATTAAAAGAATCAACAAATTCAATAATTTCATTCTGAGTCATATCGATTTTATTAATAACTTCTTCATCTGATGTAACACTCTCAATGCATTCAACAAGTAGACACAGTGTCTTTTCAAAATCACTAAGTTCATTTGACAACCCATGTAAATCTTTAAGTCTAGGATATCTTAAAGTAACACTGATACTATCTGTTATTTCAATATCTAGGCTGTGTTCTAAACTCATTTGAACACCGATATCATCAACGTCTAATTCAACTTCGACTTTAGTTTTGTTGTCATCTGGACATGTAACATTCAAGGTTATTTTAGAACCGACAGATTTTGACCGCAATTGTAAAAATATATACTCTACGTCAAACATTGGAGCAGTATTAGCATTTATGGCACCAAAGGTACAATTTGATACTAACTTCTCCATAGCATCAGCTATTTGTTTTTCATCCCCAGACTCTTGAGCAATCATCAAAATCTTTTGTTCTTTGACCAAGAATGGTCTAAATTTAATTTCCTCCTGTGTTGATGGTACTGTTAGTTTGTGTTCAGTAGTTTGTAGTTTAGGTAACGCCATAATGTTTCATCCTTTATCATAGTCTGCTTAACACCTTCGGTATATTCGCATTAATTGTTCTTTCTGCACCTGATATCACTGTATCAAGAACCTTCTCCATAAGGTTAGGTGGTTGATTGTTCATATCAAGAGTTTCCCAATATCTATACTGCATAGTAACAGGTTGTTTTATAATATCACCCGCTGTTCCATAACTAAGTGATACTGGTCCAATCTCTTTTGGAAAACACTCTCTCAATCTAATCCCATATCGTCTTGTATCCTGTTGATCAAGAACATATAAATCGATGTCCTTAATGTAATCTTTGTAGTATTTTACATTCCACGTTCCTCTGTCCCAAGCCTCTTCTTGCCAAGATTCAAAGAACACTCTTTCCTCCAAATCACTACTCGCTTGAAAGGTCATTGAAATGTCACCAGCAAAAGTTATACCATCAACAATCTCAGGTGCGATACCATATATGTTTTCGTCCATCGATGTATTGAGTCCCCTTCCCGGCATATCAATTGCTTCACAACGCAGGGAGACTTTTCTTGCATCACCCGCAGCAGGAGATGTGATAATAACCTCATACCGACTTGGGAGTGCGTATCCATTTTCACTATGGAACTCCGACAGGAAATTGTTTAGCACTCCAAATGCAGTTGATTCTACAAAACTTGCTAGTGTTGCCATTAGATCATTGCCCTCGATTCTTTCCACACTGCTGACGCATCTGCCTTCTTAAATCTCTGCACAGGTAGAAGAGTTGCAATCGTAAATTCATCTGCATCAATCCTTCGAAACTGAGACTTGGTGTACCCAGCAAGATATTTATGTATGGTTGGCCTGATAAGACGAACACCCTTTAATTGCTGGTAGTCAACAACCAGCCGCGTGGTTTCATCAAATGCGGTATTGTTAGAGAAATCCACCAAACGGTCAAGTAACTTTATTCTCAGTGGAATGGGTAGATAATGAAGATTGATGCCAAGAAATCCGTCTGGATATGTCTCTAGTGGAAGCACCAATGGAAATGTGTCATAGTAAGGCAATTTCTTCTTGAACTTTGGGTCATACATGAACATGTTGAGTTTACCATAAAACGGCTTGTTGTCCCTCTTACCATCTCGTAAGAGGTCAAGTGAACTTGGTGTGCCCAATTCTTTAATCTTTTCTCTATACCATGCAGTTGACTTAGGGCGACCCTTTGCCTCATCTTTAACTGCTTGCATGTATTTACTAATTGCCATATACCTATTTATACGAAATACCTAGATGATCCTCAGTTAAAATCTTAAACTCCATACCATTATCTGCACACCATTCTGTAGCATGTTGCCACTTAGCAGTGTTAACTCCATAGGCAATAACCTCATTCATCCATCGTCTGGTGCGGCGTTTGGGTTCCTTGGGTGGCTTGCACTGTACCTTGGGTTTTACCTCAATGATCATCTTCTTAATTTGACCATTCGCTTGCTTAACTTTAATGTAGAAATCAGGAAAATAACGATGCACCCGCCCATCCTTGGGTGATAAATAGGGTATAATGATCTCTTCACTACCCCATTCAATTATGGATGCGCTGTTGTCACAGTATACCATAAACTTACGTTCCCAGAGAGAACGATAGATTATGTTCCCTGAGTCACCCCTATATTTTTGAGGTTTGGTTGGTGTGTATCGACCTTTATATGACATTTGTTATAAATAGTTTCATCAGTGTATAAGGATATTTAGACATGGCATTAAGAGACGCTTTTGTAAACATTGCAAAGAATGCTGCAGCAGGTGCTGCACAGCAAGCAGTTACTTCTGTTGCTAATGGTCTAAGGTCGGGACTAGGTGGAACTACCTCTAGTTCTGCATCTAGTCCTCTACAGACGGGTTTTGCTCCATCTGAAGTGCTTTTAACCTATCCAGAGGACGTTGGTACTAACATGCATCAAGCAAGTTATATCCTGTTTGCTCGTCACTCTGTATCTGGCGCAAAGGTAAAAGTAGATAGGAAAGGGGCACCCGGCGTTGAACCTATTTTTAAAACAGTCGGCTCACCGGGCGGAGGTGGATCGCGAATTATAGATAGAGAAGCTACTGCTCGGGCCAAGAAAAAAGCACAAGATGACTTTGCTGCTAAACAAGGTGCAAAGATCGGCCGTGGTGGTGCGGGTCAAAATGGTTCAAGTAATTCACTATTATTGCAACGTAGAAATATTGTAAGAACTGGAACTGCTATCGGGTTATATATGCCACCATCAGTAAATGTCAAATATAACATGGATTATAGTGAGGGTGAGGTTGGTGTTATGGGTGAAGCACTATATGGACTATTTAAAGACTATCAAGCAGGTACATCTTTTGAATCTTCTGCTAACAGAGCAGCTGGCACAATAGGGTCTGGTATGACAAAGATGGGTGTTGGGATGATTGATACAGTTCTTCCCGGCTCTAAAGATTTGTTTGCGATTGATCAAGGTCAAATCATGACACCCAGAACAGAGATGATGTTTCGTGGAACTGGTAGAAGGTCATTTTCTTTCACCTTTACATTTATTCCTAAAAGTGCAAATGAAACAGCAGTGGTACACGCAATCGTAAAAGAGTTTAAGGTGGGTATGTCGCCCACATTTAAGACTGCTGGTGCTGTTAGGGAAATGACCATCCCTGATGTATTCTCTATTCGATATATGCATATAAACGATGAAAATAATTACATTAATAGAATTGGTAAATGTTACCTTCGATCAATGGATGTCAGTTATGGTGGCGATAAGTTTGTAACATATAATGCTGACGAGATAGGTGCGCCACCTCAGAAGACGACCATTACTCTAGATTTTCAAGAGCTTGAAATCATGGATAGGACTAATATAGAGGACGGTTTCTAAGATGTATTTTTCTCAGTTTCCCACAATTTTTTATGATGCCGTCGGTAAAACCGGCCCAAAGATAGTCACACACTTACTCAAGCGTGTTGCCGTGCATAGTAAGGCAAGAGCAACCACCGCAGTCTATGACACATATGATGTTAGGAATGGCGAGACACCAGAGATGATTGCACATAAGTATTATGGTGATGCAGAGTATCATTGGGTGATCCTGTTGGTCAATAACATCACAGACAGGTATCACCAGTGGCCAATGAACACCAGACAGTTTCTTGCACACCTTGCTGAGAGGTATGACAATGTAGATGCAGTGCATCACTACGAGATCAATCAGGTATCGGGTGATACCAGTGTCAAAATCAATATCGGTATTACCAACATAGATATTGACGGCAACACTATCGCAGATGCAACACTGATAACAAATAGAGAATACGAAGAAGCAAAACAAGATACTCTTAGGAAAATACGACTGTTGGACCCAGATTATTTGGAGCAGTTTGTAGAAGATTTTGAAAGACTGATTGCTGAAACAGAGGATTAATTGAGTGGCACAAAAAGAACTCAGAAGTGGTGGTGAGTTTAATATACTCCAATGTGATTTAGTTTTGGCTTCGGGTAAAGTAGTTGGACTAAAGGCCTCAGTTATGGGGCTTACCATATTTGAGGGATTGGATTCTCTCACTGTATCAGGTACGATTACAATTCAAGATGCTTTCAATTTAGCATCCTTCGGTCCTATCATTGGTCAAGAATATTTAAGACTTAAAATCTCTACACCTAATTTCAGTGGTGGTGAAAACACTATTGATTTCTCATCAAATCCGTTTGTCGTCACAAGTGTCGATGATAGGGTTGAGATTGGTAATGGCGTTCAAGCCACAACTATGGCCTTTTGTTCAAGAGAATTCATGATTAATCAGAGGGTTCGAGTTAGAAGGAATTTGATCGGTTCATATTCTGATATTGTTAAGACAATGATTGAAAAAGACCTAGACAGTGGTAAAGAATTGTACATTGAGCCTAGTGGTGAGAAGAAAAAAATTATTGCACCTAATAATACACCATTTGATATTGTTAGAATGTCCATGAAAAATGCTGTATCAGAAAAGGATAATCAACCAACTTATTTGTTTTGGGAAACTACATCCAGATTTAATTTTAGAACTCTAGGAGAAATGTACTCACAGCCTCCTGTCATGACCTATGAAAAAACAATATCAGGGACAAGAACACAAGATGGTGCAAGAGATATATTATCGGAGTTAGGTGCGATTGAGAATTATAGAATAGCCAACTCTCCCGATACTATGTGGAATTATTCAAAGGGTATATTTTCTTCTGAATTGATTGTCCATGACATAATATCTAAAAGTTATCAAAAACATATATATAATTATAGTGAGAGTTTTTCCAAGAACAAACACCTTGGCAAAGAACCTATAGCAGTCAATGATCCCGATGGAGTTAGTGTGTCATCATTTCCGTCCAGACAGTATTTAAAACCAACTGTGGGTATAACTACAGATGAAAGTTATCAAGATGAATTTTATCAAAATTCATTTGCTTCAAACAACTTAGGTTTAATGCAATCAAGAAAATCTCAGTTCGGAATGTTAGAAGGTGGCCTACAACTAAATATCGATGTTGTTGGTACTACTCTTGTCAAGGCAGGAGATATTGTGAATATTAAAATTCCTAGTGTATCAGCAGTAAAGACCCCTCAAAACGAAACAACAGATATGTTATATAACGGTAATTTCCTTATTAGGAATTTACGTCATGATTTTGATATCATAAACACCAAACACACAATGTCCATGAATGTCACAAAGGATTCTTATGAACCCTCAAGGGCTCGTGGCGCAGTATAAGGAGAAGTCTATTTCAAAAAATTCTATACCCCAACTTAAACAGCGAAAGGAACTAAAAATGGCTAAGACCAAAAATCGCATCAAGAAGATGACAT
>Ga0209709_10003591_pt1 | contig 12769 bp, 8 predicted proteins | sample ArcticOcean_MG_C_2_FD_187435 | JGI IMG/M metagenome (GOLD analysis project Ga0209709, IMG submission 187435) | Marine microbial communities from western Arctic Ocean - ArcticOcean_MG_CB4_136 (SPAdes) (version 2) | ecosystem: Environmental > Aquatic > Marine > Oceanic | place: Arctic Ocean... | reverse complement strand
TTATTGTTGTCCAAGAATTTATTAAATATGTAGATGCCAATTTTTTAATTCTTGGTATTTCTTTAATCTCAACTTTCCCAAAGTCAGAATGAGAAAATTCGCTAATAATTTTTTTCGTTTGTTTTTCTTTTTTCTCTGAAATTTTATTAATTTTAGATGATATAAAATTTTTTATATCACGCTCTACAACTCTTCCTTGTCTTTCACTTCCAGGAATTTTATTAATATCTACACCAAGCTCTCGTGCAAATTTACGTGTCTTAGGACTGGCAGGAGAGACTCTTGAAATATTTTTTTCTATAAAATTGTGTTTTGAATTTTCGTTAATAATTGTTTTTTTTAGAGATTCAATTTTTACTTGTTCTTTTTGAGTCTTAGAATTTTCTTTAATATCTACTTTACTTTCTTCACTGTCTTCTAAAATTAATATTATGTCACCTTCTGAAACCTTATCGCCCACTTTAATGTTTAGTGACTTAATCTTTCCTTCAACAGAAGATGGAATTTCAATACTAGATTTATCACTTTCTATTGTAATAAGTGGATCATTTTTTGATATTAATTGTCCACTTGAGACCAACATTTCAATTACTTCAACATCTTTAAATTCTCCAATATTTGGAACTTTAATTTCTTTATCTGACATCTTATAATTTTGTAGGCATTGGTTTGCTACCGTTAATGTTATATTTTTTAATAGCTTCTTTTGCATATTTTGAAGCTATCAATTGCTCTTTTGCCAGCACACTTAATCCATAGACAACTAAATGTTCTTTATCAACTTCAAAAAATTTTCTTAGGTTTTTCCTAGTGTCACTTCTTCCAAAACCGTCTGTTCCTAGAGAATAAAAGCTTTTATTAACATATGCTCTAATTTGATCTGAATATATTCTCATATAATCAGAGGCTGCCATAATTGGTCCTTCAGTTTTTCCTAAACATTTTTCTACGTATGAAACTTTTTGTGCTTTGTCTGGGTTTAAGAGATTATATCTTTCAACTTCCATTCCATCCCTTCTCAATTCATTAAAACTAGTAACGCTCCAAACTTCGCTGTCAATTTGATATTCATTTTGAAGTATTTCTGCAGCAGCCATCATTTCTCTTAATATTGTACCAGAGCCCAAAAGTTGAATTTTAGTTTTATTATATCGGCTAAATTCTTTAATCTTATACATTCCTTTAAGAATTCCTTCTTCACACCCCTTATCTTTTGGCATCTCTGGATGTGAATAATTTTCATTCATAGTTGTTATGTAGTAAAAAACATTCTCATTTTTCTCATGCATTCTTCTTAAGCCTTCTCTAAAAATTACTGCAATCTCATAATGGAAAGTTGGATCATAAGATATACAGTTAGGTATTGTTGACGCTAATAAGTGACTATGGCCATCTTGGTGTTGTAACCCTTCTCCTGCTAAAGTAGTTCTTCCTGCAGTTGCTCCAATTAAAAAACCTCTAGCTTGACTATCTCCAGCTGCCCACGCAAGATCTCCTGTTCTTTGAAAACCGAACATGGAATAAAATATATAAATAGGTATCATTTCAATATCATGATTTGTGTATGATGTTGCGGCTGCAATCCAAGATGACATTGCTCCTGCTTCGTTAATTCCTTCTTCTAGAACTTGTCCACTTTTTTCCTCTCTATAAGAGCTTAATTGAGCTGAGTCTTCTGGTTCATATTTTTGACCCTCATGAGCATATATTCCAATTTTTTGAAAAAAACCTTCCATGCCGAATGTTCTTGCTTCATCTGGAATAATTGGAACTAATCTTGGAGACACATTTTTATCTCTTAATAAATTTGTAAGCATTCTAACCAGCGCCATAGTTGTCGACATTTCCTTTTCACCAGTTGACACTTTCAAAAAATTAAAAATATCTTTTGCTGGTGCTTTAATTGTTTTTGAATAAGTTGTTCTTTCTGGAAGAAAGCCACCCAGAACCATTCTTCTTTCTTTGATATACTTAATTTCTGGAGATTTATCGTCTGGTTTAAAATATTGGACATTCTTTACCTGTTCATCAGTTAATGGAACATCAAATCGATCTCTATAATACATCAAGTCATCTACATCTAGTTTTTTGGTTTGGTGACTTGTGTTAACACTTTCACCAGTTTTTCCCATTCCATAACCCTTAATAGTTTTTGCAATAATAACTGTTGGGCTACCTTGCTTTTTTGATGCTTGGTCGTATGCTGCATAAACTTTATGGGGGTCGTGACCTCCTCTATTTAACCTCCAAATATCCTTGTCTGATAAACTTGAAACTAACTCTTGTGTCTCAGGGTATTTTCCAAAAAATTTTTCTCTAACATAAGCACCATCTCTGGCTTTCATTGCTTGATACTCTCCATCTACAGTTTCATTCATAATCTTAACCAAATGACCTGTTTTATCGTTAGCAATTAAAGAGTCCCAATAAGAACCCCAAATTACTTTTATTACATTCCAGCCTGCTCCTCTAAAACTTCCTTCTAATTCTTGAATAATTTTTCCGTTGCCTCTTACAGGTCCATCTAGTCTTTGGAGATTACAATTAATAACAAATATTAAATTATCTAATTTCTCTCTTGCTGCTAATCCTATCGCACCCATGGACTCGGGCTCATCCATTTCACCATCACCAAGAAATGCCCAAACTTTTCGATTTTCATCTTTAATTAATCCACGGTTAATTAAATATTTCATGTACCTTGCTTGATAAATTGCAAGCATAGGACCTAATCCCATCGATACAGTTGGAAATTGCCAAAATTTTGGCATTAACCACGGATGAGGATATGATGAAAGTCCACCCGGTTTTACCTCTTGTCTGAAACTATCTAATTGTTTTTCGTTTAATCTACCTTCTAAAAAAGCTCTGGCATACATGCCTGGTGCACTATGACCTTGAAAATAAACTAGGTCTCCTCCAAATTTATTATTTTTTGCTCTCCAAAAATGATTCATTCCCACATCATAAAGTGTTGCCGCTGATGCAAATGTACCTATGTGGCCACCTAATTCTGGAAATTTTTTATTTGCCCTAACAACCATAGCTGCCGCATTCCATCTAATCAGAGATCTAATTCTTCTTTCGGTGTTTTGATTTCCTGGAGACTTTACTTCTGCTTCTGGTAAGATTGTATTTATATATGGGGTGTTTTGAGTATAGGGAATATTAGCACCTTCTTTATAGGCTTTATTAATTAATTCTTTAATTAAAAAATGAGCTCTTTTGTTGCCATCTTTTTCAACAACTGCTGACAAAGATTCAAGCCAATCTTGCGTTTCTAAAGGGTCAATATCATTTTCATTATTAACTGTAATAGTTGATTTTTCTTTTTTTTTAAATGACTCTTCTTTAATATTTTTTTCATTTTGATTTTTTAGAACAACTTCTGCTTCTTTAATAATACTTTCAGTATTTTTTGGAATTATTTTTTCTGATGGTGATTCTTCTGACGATAAAATATTTAGTAATAAGTCTCCCTTAGAAATTTTATCACCTATTTTAACATTAATAGATTCAATTTTTCCTGAAACTATTGAGGGGATTTCAACACTAGATTTATCACTCTCTATAGTAACAATAGAGTCATTTATATTAATTTGGTCTCCAACTTTAACCAAAAGTTCAATAACTTCTACTTTTTCAAATTCTCCAATATCGGGTACAAGTACTTTTTCACTCATTATTTTAAATTGATTTATACACTTATAAATAACTATATCTTCTATATTTTTAACACATTTAAAGCTTTTTTTAGACAACCTTATATGTCACTTGTCTAGAATGTTTACAATTATACTTAAAAAAATAATTTATTTAAAATATAAACATGACTTAGATGCAAGGTTTTGGATACAAATGGCCTTGCTAGGTAAAGATTTTAAAAAAAATCCCTTGTAGTTTTTTTATATGTTAAATTAAACTAAAAATTTTGTTATGTTGAGCAAATTATTTAATTGAGGACCGCTGGCCAAATTGGATAAGGCGCTCGGCTACGAACCGGGAGATTCCAGATTCGAGTTCTGGGCGGTCCACCAAAAAAGTAGATAAAAATGTTAGATTGGCTATTGAAATCATCACTACAAAAATCGGTTGTATATTTTTTTATAATTGTTTTTATAGTTTTGTTAATTTTAACTTTTATATTATAAAAAACTATGAACGAAGAATTTGAGCAAATAAGTATTAAGCCTGGTTTTATGAAGCACAATAGTGGCGTTCTATTTAGAACTATATCTGAAACAGAATATGAATTTAAATCAACAATTAATAAAAACCATTTAAATGCAGCTGGAATAACACATGGTGGTTATTTGTCTGCTTTAATTGATGCTGGGGCAGGGACTGCGGCCCATAGAGCCTCTGGAAATGCACCATGTGTAACAATTTCATTAGATCTAAAATTTATTGGTGCATCTAAAGTGGGTGATGAAGTTACTGGTTTTACAAGAATCTTAAAAAAAACAAATACACTAGTATTTTTATTTTGTGAGTTAAGCTGTAATAATAAAATTATTACATCCGCTTCAGGTATCTGGAAAATTTTGAAAATAAAACCATCTGACTTAGGCCCTGGTGGATAATTATTCTTTTCGTCTAGAATTTAAATAACCAAATATAATTAATAATAAAATTGCTATTGGGTAAATAATTCCTTTATTTGGTCTATCTACGTTTTCTATTTTAAATTCACTTATATAATCACCAATTTCGAAGCCACTTTTTTTAGCTTGACCATTCCATTGTAAAGTATCTACAATAACTCTTTTTTTTTCTCTAACTATTTTAATTCCATATTGTTCCAAACTATAATCTGTTTTAAAACTATTTTTTTTAATTATAAATAACTTATATCTCTCTCCATAATTACTTGGACGTGTTATTTTAAACCTAGCTTCTTTATTAAAATCTAGCTTTATTAAATGAATTTTATTTATATCTTTGTAATTATATTTTGGATAAAATTTATTTAGAACAAATTCTGGCGCTAATAATGAAATAGAGATAAATAAAAAAATTATTATTTCATACCATTTTAACCTATTAATAAACCATCCTTGTGTTGCCGAAGTAAAGACAAGTATTCCTATTAAAGAAGTTATAATTACTAATAATCCATGCCAAATATTTTCAATACCTATTAATAACAATTCATGATTAAATAAAAATACAATTGGAAGAATACCAGTTCTTAAACTGTACCAAAAAGCTTGTAATCCAGTTTTGAGTGGATCTCCTCCTGAAATGGCAGCTGCTGCATATGATGCAAGACCCACTGGAGGAGTAACATCCGCCATTAAGCCAAAATAAAAAACGAATAAGTGAACTGCTATAAGAGGAAATATGAAACCAGATGCATTTCCTACATCAACCAATACTGTTGCCATTAATGAAGCTACTACCACATAATTTGCAGTCGTTGGAAGACCCATACCAAGCAATAAACATAGAATTATTGTTAAAAATAATAAAATGATAACATTATCTTTTGCAATAAATTCAATAACTATAATTAAATTTGTACTTAAACCTGTTGAACCAACTGCTCCTACTATTATGCCGGCTGTTGCTATTGCTATTCCTACACCAACCATATTTAAAGCACCTTTTTCAAAACCAACTATAGTTTGACTAAACCAAGTTTTTAGTGCTTCTTTAAAATTTGGATTTTTAATTAATATATAAGCTAAGTTTACAATAATTAATGCGATCGTTGCATAAAATATGGAATATGATGCTGTAAACCTTAGATAAACAAGCATATATATCAAAACAAAAATAGGTATTAAAAAATGCAAACCTGATAAAAATGTCTTCTTTAAATTTGGGACATCTGCATCATCCATACCTTTTAAATTTAGTTTTAAAGCTTCAAGATGAGAAATATAAAACAATGCTATGTAAGAAATTATTGCTGGTAAAAACGCATGTTTAACAATTTCAAAGTAAGTAACCCCAATAAAACTTGCCATTACAAAGGCTGCTGCACCCATTACAGGAGGCATTAATTGACCATTGACAGATGATGAAACTTCTATAGCACCTGCTTTTTCCTTAGAAAAACCAGTTTTTTTCATAATTGGAATTGTAAAAGTTCCAGTTGTAACTGTATTTGCAATTGAAGATCCTGAAATTAAACCAGTCATTCCAGATCCTAAAATAGCTGCTTTTGCAGGTCCTCCTCTCATTTTTCCAACCATAGCAAAAGCTAAATCTAAAAAATATTTACCTCCACCAGCTGTTTCAAGAAGCGCACCAAATAAAACAAATAAAAAAATAAAATCTACTGAAACACCTATTGGAATTCCAAATACCGCTTCCTGATCAAGCCATTGAAATCCAACAAGTCTATTTAGCGAAAGCCCACCATGAGAAATTATTTCCGGTGCGTATCTACCAAAGTATGAAAAAAGTAAAAAACAAATAGCTATTATCACCAAAGGTAAACCAATTGCTCTTCTTGTAGCTTCAAGCAATATTAAAATTCCTAAACTTCCAATAATTAATTCAACTGGTAAATTAAAACTTTTCCCTAATGAAATGTTTAAAAGAATTCCACCTCTATCTACAAGCTGATCATAAAAAAAATAAATATATAAACAACAAAAAGCACCTATAAAACTGATTAAAATATCAAATATAGAAATTTTTTTCTTTTTAGAAATTGGATAAATTAAAAAAGCTAAAGTTAAAGCAAAACCTAAATGAATTGCTCTAGCAGGAAGCCCTTTAAACATTCCAACATCAAACATAAAGGGAAATGGGGAAGCGTACCAAAGTTGAAATAAAGACCAAATGATTGCAATCGTTGTAATAATTTTTAGATGTAAACCTGTAAGATTTCTAGTTGGTGATAAATCTTCTTTAATTTTACTTTCTACTTTATCACTAATACTTTGATTCATTTTTTAAAAGATATCCTATAACAAAAAAAAGGCCCAATAAATATATCAGGCCTTTTAATTTAATTAAATCGTTGGATTACATTAATCCAACTTCTTTATAATATTTAATTGCACCTGGGTGTAATGGAGCAGATAAACCATCTTTAATCATGTTTTTCTTTTCCAAGAAACCAAACGCAGGATGTTGTTTTTTGAAATCATCAAAATTTTCCATCACTGCTTTAACAACTAGATATACAAGCTCTTCAGAAACATCAGCAGAAGTTACTACAGTAGCTTTAACACCAAAGGTAGTAGCGTCCTTTTTTTGTCCTGTGTAAGTTCCTTTGGGGATTACAGCTTGTGCATAATAATCAGCACCACTAATTAATGCTTGAACTTCAGAACCTGTTAAATTGATGGGCGAAGCTTTAGCTGCACAAGTTGCTGCTTGCTCCATAGCACCGTTTGGAAATCCTACAGAATAACCAAATGCATCAATTTTACCATCACACAAAGCTTTTACTTGCTCAGATGAAGTTAGTTCAGTAGTTGATTTAAAGAAACTACTATCAACTCCCATTGCTTTCATTAGTTCTTCCATAGTTCCTCTTTGACCAGAACCTGGGTTACCAATATTTACAACTTTTCCTTTTAGGTCTGCAAAATTTTTAACTTTTGCTTTTTTTCTTGCCCAGATTTGAAAAGGTTCGTTGTGAACTGAAAATACAGCTCTTAAATTACTGAACTTTTTACCTTCCCATTTGCTTGAACCATTCACAGCATGAAACTGCCAGTCAGACTGAGCCACACCAAATTGGAATTCACCAGCTGCTATTTGACCAATATTATAATTTGATCCACCAGTTGATGGTGCGGTACATCTATAAGCTTTAGCTGTACCTTTTTTTCTACCATGTTCAGCACTAATTGCTGATTTATGTAGCATTTTACAAATTGCATTACCTGTTTGGAAATACACTCCTGTTGGTCCACCTGTTCCTATCGTAAAAAACTCTGCAGATTTTGCAACACCTGTAAAAGATAAAGATGCAACAAAAATCAATAGAGCGCTCGATAAAGATTTTATTATTTTTTTCATTATTACTCCTGTATAGTATTATTTATATTTTTTAATTCTATCAGCAATCAAAGGAAGATGTATACCTGGTATTTATATTGATTCAGACCATTTTTTTAACTTGGTCACACCTTCAGCAACCTTTGGTGCAAACTTCAAAATTAAATCATTATCAATTTTTTTTCCATTCTTAATATTATCCATGAACTCTTGGCCATTAAAATCTGTAAAGCTTAATCTTGCCAACATTTTTTTTTTATCAAATCCAAAATCTGACCCTGGGAGTAGTGCTACACCTGTTTCCTTTAAAAGATTATCACACATCTCTGATGATGTGGAAAAACTTTTATTTGAAAATTCTGGCATCAGGTAAAACCCACCTTTTGGCCTGTTTATTATAACTTTGTTTGACTTCAAATTTTCATAAACATAATTTCCAACTCCTTTAAGAATATTTTTAGAATTTTTTATATATTCACTATGGTCACTTAAATAAGCAGTTATTGCCGCATACTGAATTGGTGCACTAACAGATGAAAATGTTTCACTTGCTAATACATTAATTGAATCTCTTAAATTATCTAACGCAGCTGGAATTATAAAATATCCCAATCTCCATCCTCCTGCACCACACCACTTACTTAGACCATTACTAATAATAGTTTTTTCAGGACAAAAATTAGAAATAGACTTAAAGTCATCCTCAAAACTTAACTCTGAGTAAATTTCATCTGATAAAATAATAAGATTATATTTTTCAGCAATCTTACTAATTTCTTCTAAATTCTCACAAACTTGTCCTGAAGGATTATTTGGAGAGTTTAAAAACAATAAATAGTTCTTGCTCTTATCTTTTAGAATAATTTTTTCAATCTCTGTCCCTCTTGGAAACCAATTATTTTCTCTTGCTGTTTGTATTGACTGAATTTTGTTTCTTCCAATTATTGCTTGTGGTGAATAAGAGACCCAACTTGGAACTGGTAATATTATATCACCATCAAAAATAATGTGCAGCAAGAACATTAGCTCTTTTGAGCCAGGTCCAATGATTATATTTTCAGAATTATAATTATAATTTTTTTTAATTGATGTATATTTTGCAACAACTTCTCTAAGTTCTTTAAGACCTTGCATAGGCAAGTATTTATTTTGATGTGCATTTTTTTTTAACTGATTAACAATATCTAATGGTACTTGAAAAGGCGATTGTCCAAAACCAAATTTAAAAATTTTTTTTCCTCTATTTTCTAAATCAACAGAAGTTTCATTAATTCTTAAAGTTGATGATGGTTTTAAATTCTTAACTATTTTTTTTAGCATTATTTTTTTATAAAATTTTGTTAAATATCTGCCTTAGAGTTATTTTATTTATGATACTCTAAAGAAGATATAAATACCAAAATGAGAACTTTTTTCTTACGATTCGGTCATGTTTTATACTATATTTGTTCTCTATGAATAACTACATATGGTAGAACAATAATTTAATACACCAAAGATAGAAATGAAAAAAAATAAAATTACAGCTGTTTTGGGTCCTACTAATACTGGAAAAACCTTTCAGGCTATAGAAACTATGCTTGGATTTGAAACTGGCATGATGGGTTTTCCCTTAAGATTACTGGCAAGAGAAGTCTATGATAAAATTATTCAAAAAATTGACCCAACTAAAGTTGCTCTAATTACGGGAGAAGAAAAAATAATTCCCACTAATGCAAAATACTATCTCTGCACTGTTGAGTCTCTACCTATTGATAAAAGTTTAGAATTTGTTGCCATTGATGAAATCCAAATGTGTGCAGATAATGAAAGAGGTCATATTTTTACTGATAGATTATTAAACTTACGTGGCGAAAAATTAACTATGTTCTTAGGAGCGAATACAATTAAAAATATAATCGCTAATTTAGATGAAGATACTGAATTTATTAACAAAAAACGATTATCTAACTTAACTTATGTTGGACATAAAAAAATTTCTAGAATAAATCAAAAAAGTGCAATTATAGCTTTTTCAACTGAACAGGTTTATGCAATTGCTGAATTAATTAGAAGACAAAAAGGTGGTGCCGCAATTGTTATGGGCTCTCTTAGTCCTAAGACACGAAATGCACAAGTTGAATTATATCAATCAGGAGATGTCGACTTTTTAGTTGCTACAGACGCAATTGGTATGGGAATTAATATGGATCTAGACAGTGTTTACTTTTCTAACATAAAAAAATTTGATGGAAAAAAACTAAGAAGATTAAAACTATCAGAGATGGGTCAAATTGCAGGAAGAGCAGGAAGATATTTAAATGATGGAAACTTTGGAATTACTGGAGAGAGTGATATAATTAAGGCAGAAGAAGTAGAATTATTAGAAACTCATAAGTTTGATGAAATTAAAACTCTATTTTGGAGAAATTCAAATCTTAATTTTAATAATATTTCTAGTTTGATAAATTCTTTAGATCAAAAGCCTAAGAAAGATTGGTTAAAAAGAATACATGAATGTGAAGATGAAAAAATTTTAAAATACTTTTTAAAAGATTCAAACCATTACAATATAACTAATGATGAAAAAACACTTTCTCTTCTTTGGGAGTGTTGTCAAATTCCAGATTTTGTAAAAAAAACATACGGCAATCACTTAGAGGTAGTTAGTAGAGTTTTTAGCTTTCTTAACAAAAAAAACGGGAAAATTACTAATAATTATATGAAACAACAACTTTTATTACTCGATAAATTAGACGGTAATGTAGATTCTATATCAAATAGAATTGCAAATGTTAGAACGTGGTCATACGTATCTAATAAAGTAAATTGGGTTGAAAATAAAGATTATTGGGTTAAAAGAACAAAATTATTAGAAGATAAATTATCTGATAGATTACATGAAGAACTTACTAAAACTTTTATTGATAAAAGAGCTAGTGCACTAGCTAGAGGACTTAAACAGGATATGACTTTTGAAACAAAAATTATTGAAGACGATAAAGTAATGATCGATAATCAATTTATCGGTAAGTTAAAAGGTTTAAAATTAGAGCTAGATTTAAAAGATGGGACTCTTGATACGGATATAAAATCATTAAAAAAAGCTTCTCGACAAAATATTGGTCCTGAACTAGATAAAAGAATTAATCAAATTATAAAAACACAGCTTATTGAAATTAAAGATGATTTTAAAATTTATTGGAAAAATTTTGCCATTGCTAAATTATTACCAGGCAAAGACTACCTTAAACCAGAATTAACTTTAATAGTTGACGATATAGTTGAGCCAACCTCACAAAAAAAATTAAATGATTATATTCAAAAATGGATTAATGAAAAAATTAATCTAGTTTTAAAAAACTTAATAGATCTTAAAAATTTAAAAGAAAGTAATTCATCTATAAGAGCATTGGCTTACCAATTATATGAAAGTAATGGTGTGCTCAAAAGAGGAATAGTTTCTGAATATTTAAAAAAATTAGGACAAAATGAAAGAAAAATCTTAAGAAATATGGGTGTTAAGTTTGGTAGATATCATGTTTTTCTTTTTAAATTACTAAAGCCTGAATCAGTTTCATTAAGAGTTTTACTTTGGAAAAATTTCCATCAAAAATTTTTTGATCTTACCCCTCCAACTTTTGGACTAAACTTCTTGGAAAACAAAAAATCTATTAACTCTGATTTTATGCTTTTATGTGGATTTGAAAAATTTGATGAATATTTCATAAGAATAGATATTCTAGAAAGATTATTTGTTTTAATTATTAACTCTAACCTAGACAATAAAAGTGAAATAAAACTTACTCCTGAAATGCTAAATTTACTAGGTTGTAGTAAAGATAACTTTCTTAAATTAATTAAAAAAATGAACTATAAAACTTATAAAAAAAATGATGAAGTTTTCTTCAAATACTTTCCTATTAAAAAAGAGGGTAGCATTAAACAAAAAAATATAGTAAATAGTAATCTCTTTGAAAAACTAAAAGAAATTAATTTCAAATAAAAAATAATAAAATTTGTCAAGAAATATTACTAAAATGGAAAAAAACGAAATATTTTCAAAAACTGCTTCACTTTTAATTCATGCTGCTAAAATGGATGAAAATTATACAGAAAAAGAAAAGATAATAATTGAAAAAACATTAATCGAATTAGGTGTAAATGAAAATAATTTACACAGCCTAATCTCAGAAGCAGAAAACAATGAACAGAATTCAAATCATATTTTAGATTTCACAAAAATAATTAAAGCTGAAAAAGATAGTTTTAAAATAACTTTAGTAGAATCGTTATGGAAAATTATTTATTCAGATAAGAATTCTGATATGTATGAGGCTAATTTAATGAGAAGGCTAACAGGTTTATTATATCTTGATAAAAAAATGGTTGGAGACATAAAAGAAAGAATTAAAAAAGAATTTTTAAAATGACGTACTTGGTAAATGATAAATGTATTAAGTGTAAATTGATGGACTGCGTTGAAGTTTGTCCTGTTGATTGTTTTTATGAAGGAAAAAATATGCTTGTAATTAAACCGGATGAGTGTATAGATTGTGGCGTTTGCGAGCCAGAGTGCCCATTGGATGCTATAGTAGCTGATACGGTAACTGGCAGTGATAAATGGTTAGAGGTGAATACAAAATATTCAGAGATTTGGCCAAACATAAGTGAAAAAAAAGATCCTCCTTTGGATCATGAAAAATATAAAAATGAAGAAAATAAGTTTGAAAAATATTTTAAAGAAAACATTTAAAGGTAAATCAAAAAAAATAGTTAAAATTCCAAAAAAAAAAAAAAAAAAAAAAAAAAAAAAAAAAAAAAA
>Ga0209709_10003587_pt1 | contig 12781 bp, 13 predicted proteins | sample ArcticOcean_MG_C_2_FD_187435 | JGI IMG/M metagenome (GOLD analysis project Ga0209709, IMG submission 187435) | Marine microbial communities from western Arctic Ocean - ArcticOcean_MG_CB4_136 (SPAdes) (version 2) | ecosystem: Environmental > Aquatic > Marine > Oceanic | place: Arctic Ocean... | reverse complement strand
TAGCCCACCAATACCCCTCGATTCATTCCTATGTTTAATATGGAAATAATTATCACAATTTTTTTTATATTCATTGTAGATTTCTTTCCCATACGGATGGCAAATTTCTTGGGCGACTTTATGCCATAGCACTGCGTCTTCCTCGTAACCATAATACGGGGTCATATCGAATCCGCCGCCAAACCACCAGATAGGAGGCAAATCTTTACTATATGCTATAAAAAGTCTGACATTTAGATGGACTGTTGGTACATGCGGATTTTTAGGATGGCACACCACTGATACACCCATGGCCTGATAATTTCTTCCTACGAGTTCTGGCCTAATATTTGTTGCTGCTTTAGGCAAATGTTCCCCAGATATATCAGAGAAATTTACCCCAACCTTATCAAAAACGCTTCCTTCTTGCAGCACACATGTAAGTCCGCCGCCGCCTTCATCTCGGATCCAATTGTCATTATAAAAACCACTTTCATCATACTTAGTAATCATTAAAATTATATTTTTCTGCAAATCTAATAAATAATTTTTAACTTTTGAACTATGTTCTTTAGTAATCTCTTCCATTTAACCACCTTCTCTCAAAACTTTTTTAGATAATAAATCTACAATTCTTGATGGGGATTTTGTGATATCAACTTCGCCTTCAATAACATAATCTATATCCCCTTCAAAGCTTGCAACTACTTCTTGCGCATTTGTTAATGGTTTCTTGCCAGAAAGATTTGCACTTGTAGAAACTATAGGATAATTTAGAGCCCTACATATCTCATATGCTACAGGATGTTTAGTTATTCTCAGAGCTATTTTACCAGTACTTCCTGTGATCACATTTAAAGCTTTATCACTTGCTGGGCATAGCCATGTTGTTGGGATACCTGTATTCATATTACTTTCATCTAAAATTTTATGATATTTGCTGTCAATTAAATCGCTGATTTTATCTATACTATCTGAAATAACGATTAGTCCTTTTGCGGAATCTCTTTTTTTTATTGTTAATATTTTTATTATTGAATTTTTATTATTTATATTGCAGCCTAACCCAAAAACCGCTTCTGTTGGATAAGCAAAAATGGAGCCTAGATTAGCTGCTTTTATAAATTTTTCACATTGACTTTTATTATTAAGATTGAGAATTTTAGCCATAAAACTATAATTTCGTTTCAGTAACTTCTATATTTGGTTTCTTTTTTACTACTTTCTTTTTTACTACTTTCTTTTTTACTACTTTCTTTTTTACTACTTTCTTTTTTACTACTTTCTTTTTTGCGCCATATCTTCCTTTTTTAACAGGCGCATTCTCTATCATTTCTTGGCATTCTTCCAGCGATAAGTCTTTTGGATCCTGGTCCTTTGGAATTTTTACATTTTTATTACCGTCTGTTACGTATGGCCCAAATCTTCCGTTTAAAACTTGTATTCCTTCATTTTCAAAAATTCTAATTATCTTATTAGCTTCGATTATTTTTTTTTGTTCGATTAATGGTAAAGCTTGTTCAAATTTTATTGTGTATGGGTCATATGGATTTTCTCCTTCCTTTTCAAGTCCTTTTAATGACACATTTTTCTTTTCACCATAATTTAAATAAGCACCAAATCTGCCTAGGCAAGCTGTAATATGTTCTCCTTCAGGTGTTTCTCCAAGCAGTCTTGGGAGAACAAATAACTCTAATGCCTCTTCTAATTTAATACTTAAAATATCTTGTCCAATTTTTAAAGATGCTGATTTTGGTTTTCCATCTTCCTTGGGATCATCTTTAGTACCTATCATTGCGTGTGGGCCAAATGGCCCATGTCTCACGCTTACACTTCTTCCGCTTTTAGGATCTATGCCTAATATGCGCTCCTGTTTTCTTTCTTCCGGTGATAGCTTTTCTGTTTCACCAACCATTTTTGTTAAATGCTTGTAGAATGAATCTGTTGTGGGTACCCACTGTACTTCACCTCTAGATATCTTATCTAAGGTTTCTTCTAGCTCAGCTGTATAACTATATTTTATAAAATCATTAAAATTCTTATCTAGAAATGCACAAGTGGATGATCCTTTTCCTGTTGGTGTTAACGTCCTATTCTCTACCTCTACGTACTCTTTAAATCTTAAGGTTTCTATAATAGCTGCATAGGTTGACGGCCTTCCTATACCTTCTTTTTCTAAATTTTTTATTAAACTTGCTTCTGTATATCTTCCTGGTGGTTGGGTAAAGTGCTGAACAGCATCAAGATTTTCAAGATGAACTATCTCACCTTCTTGCATTGATGGTAGCATTTTCCCTTCAGCCTCAAGATCTTCCTCGTCTGTGCCTTCCAAATAAGCTTTCATAAAGCCTGGGTAGTTTATCGCTTGCCCAGTTGATCTAAATATTTTCTCATTACTTTCTAAGTCTATTGACACTGAGTCTAAAATCGCATCATTCATTTGTGACGCTATTGTCCTTTTCCATATTAGAGAATAAAGTTCAAACTGATCTTTATTTAAATAGTTTTTCACATCTTCTGGCTTTCTTATCAAGGCAGTTGGCCTTATTGCCTCATGAGCTTCTTGAGCATTTTTTGATGTATTAGAATATTGTCTTTTCTCTTCCGGAAGTGCTTCCTTACCGTACAACTCAGGAATAATTTTTCTCATTTCATCGATTGCATCTTGAGCTAAATTAATTGAATCTGTTCTCATGTATGTAATTAATCCTAATGCCCCTTCACCTAAATCTATGCCTGTATATAATTGCTGAGCTATACTCATTGTTCTTCTAGCAGCAAACCGTAATTTTCTTGATGCCTCTTGCTGCAATGTTGATGTGGTGAATGGCTTGGCAGGCTGTCTTTTTTTTTGTTTTTTTATAACTTTTGCAACTACAAAACCTTCTTTAGAAACACTTAATATTTCATTTTTTATTGTATGCGCATCCTTTTCATTATCAATATCAAATTTAGCTAGCCTTTTGTTATTAGAGCTGTGTAAAAATGCGTCAAAAGGTTTTTTATCTTTTAAGAAATTTGCATTAAGGGTCCAGTACTCTTGCGGAATAAATTTTCTTATTGCCTCTTCCCTTTCTACTATCATTTTTAAAGCAGGGCTTTGTACTCTACCAGCGGAACCTCTTCTTATTCCAATTCCCCATAGCAGGGGAGATATCCCCATACCAAATAAATAATCGATTGATCTTCGAGCGAACTGAGCGTTTATAAGGTCATACGATAATTCTCTTGGCTTTTCAATTGACTCCAAGATTGCTTTTTTTGTAATTTCATTAAAAACTATTCGTACTATCTCGACTCCAGATAAAGCTTTTTCTTTTTCCAATATATCAATAAGATGCCACGCTATTACTTCGCCTTCTCTATCCTGATCTGTTGCCAGGTAAAGTTTTTTAGCAGTTTTTAATGCTTGCTTGATATCGCTAATAATTTTCTCAGGCTTATTATGATCCCTTTCAATAAGCTCATAATTCATTTGGTAATTATTATCAACATCAATACCATGCTTTGATGGTAAATTCCTTAAATGACCGACTGTTGATATTACGCGATAGCTGCTTCCCAAATACTTTTCAATAGTTTTTGACTTTGCTGGTGACTCAACAATTACTAAATTCTCACTCATAATCAAACCTGGCTCTTAATATATAATTTTTTATCTAATGGATATTTTGCCTAATGGATATAAGGTAATATTTTGTCAGAATTTAGATTTTGTAACCAAGTGTAATTGCTTTCATTTCCTGGTGTATTAAATAATATCATTAAAACAACCCACCTAATTTGACTTAGATCTACACTCTTCGTATCTAAAGCCATTATTCTATCTATAACATGTTCTCTTATTTCTCCATGAAAAATACCAAGTCTTTCTAAAAACATTAAAAAACTTAACCCTTCTTCTCCAATTTTATTATGCTCTGAATCACTAAAGAGCCGAAAACTATTTTTTGTTGGTTTATTTAATAAAGTATTATCATCTACACCTGGTAAACCTTCTAGCCATTCAAATGCTTTTTCAATATTTCTGTCTGCAAACCCTGCTTCAGAAAGGTTTTTATGCAAAGATTCTTTATCAAGCTCTACTTCCTCATTATCTTCTACATAGCTCTGAAACATGTACATTAGGACATCTAAAATTGTCTCTTTCATATTAAATTTCCTTAAGTGTTTGATTTACAATTAAAAAAAATAAATCACGTCTTCTAAAATAACCTTTGTATTTTTTAACATTAATACATTGCTTAAGTTTAGTCAAAATTACAAATAATGGTAAAAAATTGATCAATTTCTTTAAATTTCCACAATTCTATAGAGAATAGTATAATTGTATTAATTTTAAAATATAATATAAATTATGAATAAATTAGAAGTTCTTCATTTTCCTGATAAAAGACTTAGAAAAATAGCTGTGCCTGTCAAAAATGTAGATGACAGCATCGTAAATACTATTGATCAGATGTTTTTTACTATGTATGAAGAGAAGGGTATTGGCCTTGCTGCAACGCAAGTTAATATTCATAAGAGAATTATTGTTATAGATGTCTCTGAAAATAAAGACACAAAAATTTGCCTTATAAATCCTAAAATATTATTTTTATCAGATGAGTTAGATACTATGGATGAAGGGTGTTTATCTATACCAGGATTTTATGAGCCCGTATCAAGGCCTAAACATGTAAGAGTTTCATCTTTAAATTATGAAAACAAGGTATTTGAGTTTGAAGCTGATGGTCTTTTATCGACTTGTATTCAACATGAAATTGATCATTTAGATGGTAAGCTTTTTGTTGATCATATATCCTCCTTAAAAAGAGATCGAATTGAGAAAAAGATTATTAAACTTAAAAAAGAAGGCACTCTTGCATCAAGAAAAAATACTCCGAGCTATAAATCAGCAATATAGTAACCTGTCATCATGAATAAATTAAAAATTGTGTTCGCAGGAACACCGCAATTCTCAGAGAGTTATCTATCTGCTCTTATAAACTCAAAACATGATATTGCTGCTGTTTTCACGCAGCCGAGTAAGAGATCTGGTCGAGGACTAAAATTTACTCATAGTCCAGTGAGAGATACTGCGGAAAGAAATAATATTATTATCAGGCAGCCTGAAAAAATTACAATTAAAGAAGCTGATGCTTTAGCAGAGATTAAGCCTGACATTGTTGTTGTTGTAGCTTACGGTTTAATACTCACAAAAGAATTTATGTCGATACCAAAATTTGGCTGCATAAATGTTCACCCTTCGTTACTCCCAAGATGGAGAGGAGCTGCTCCCATACAAAGATCTATCGAGGCAGGAGACGAGCTTACTGGCATTACAATAATGAAGATGAATGAGGGTCTTGATACTGGAGATATAATTTACCAAGAACCAATTCCTATTGATGATAATGACTCGTCTAAGGACATGCATAATAAATTTATAACTTTAGGAATTGATTCCTTACTACTTTCTCTTGATTTTATTTTAGAAAATAACTTTATGCTCCACCCTCAAGACGGGAATCTAGCGACTTATGCTAAAAAAATTAAAAAAGATGAAGCGAAAATTAATTGGGAAAACTCCGCTAAAAAAATTCATAAAAAAATCATGGCGTTTAATGCATGGCCAGTTGCTGAAACTATTTTATCTGGAGAAAGGATTAGGATTCACGATAGCGAATATAAAAATTTAAGTGTTAATGGAATTCCTGGGACTATTAAATCAACAGAAAATCAATGTATTGAAGTTTTTACAAAAAATGGGCTTTTACTAATTAAGAAATTACAAAAAAATAATTCTAAAGTTTTAGATTCAAATATTTTTATAAACTCAGTTGATTTAAAGGGGAAGAAATTTGAATAAACAAATATTTATATATTTAATAAATTTGTTCTATAATATGTCCATATCATGAAAATTATAATTGTAGGTGCTGGGCAAGTTGGTAGCTCATTGGCAATAAATCTAGTGAAAGAAGGGAACGACGTCACTTTGATTGATAAAAGTGCTGATCTTCTAGAGAATATTGCAGAGAAAGTTGATCTTCAGACTATGCATGGAAATGGTGCGCACCCTAGAATTCTAGAAGCTGCTGGTGCTCATAAAGCAGATATGATTGTTGCCGTCTCAAAAAGCGATGAAACTAACATGATAGCTTGTCAAGTTGCTTATACCGTTTTTGGAGTAAGTAAAAAAATCGCTCGTATTAGGGATTTGGAGTATCTAAATTATGAAAGTTTATTTGCAGATGAATCTACTCCAATAGATTTTACAATTAGTCCTGATCTAATAGCTTCAAGCTACATTAAAACTTTGATCTCATTTCAAGGAACTCACCAGGCTTTCAATTTCTCGGGTCAAGAAGATTTTTTTATTAATATAATATATAAAGATAGGAGTGATTATGATAATTCAATTAAATCTTATCAAATCCTTTGTGATAAATTTAATGCAAAAATATGCGCTTTTATTAGACAAGATAAATTATTTTCTATTGAAGAAGGAGATTCTCTTGAGAATGGAGATGAAATACTATTAATCTGTAAAGAAGAAAATATAAAAGAAATTATCGGCATCTTTAAAAATAATAAAAATAATAAAAGAATAATGATTGCGGGTGGAGGCAATATTGGAAAACATTTGTCAGAGAGTATTAGTGATAATTTCCAGGTTAAGGTAATAGAAGAAGATGAAGATAGATCAGATTTTTTATCTGAAGTTATTGATGACGTAACTATTATTAATGCAGATTCATCTAATGAGGATATATTGTTAGAAGAAAATGTAGAACATATGGACGTCTTTTGTGCTCTTACAAATGATGATGAGGCAAATATTTTATCAGCTATGCTTGCAAAAAAACTTGGCGCAAAAACAGTTGTTGCAGTTATAAATAAAACTAGTTACTCAGATTTAGTTGAGAAGCAGGGTATTGATATTGCAATATCTCCTGAGGATCTAACTATGGGTGCTTTATTAACTCATATCAGAAAAGGCAGTATTCTTAAAGTTCATTCCTTAATGCATGGTTTTTTTGAGTTATTAGAGCTTGAGGTTAGAGATGCTGAAAAATCAAAAATATTAGGTAAACATATAGATCAGATTAACTTATCTAAAAATACAATTGTATGCTGCATTATTAGGAATAATAATTTTATATTTGACACCTCTAATATAATTTTAGAACAAAATGATCATTTAGTCTGTCTTGTGAATAAAAAAGATGTAAAACAAATTGAAGATCTATTTGAGTAAAATAAAATGCAAATACAATCTGTAATTAGAATACTCGGATTATTATTAATGTTATTTAGTTTGGCGATAATACCGCCAATCTTGGTTAGCATAATATATCAAGACAATGAGACGTGGTCTTTCTTCTATGCATTTATCCTAATCTTTGTATCTGGACTTCTGCTTTGGTTGCCAGCCGTCCATGCTAAAACTGATCTAAAATTAAGAGATGGATTTATCATTGTTGTGTTGTTTTGGTTTGTATTAAGCACCTTTGGATCACTACCAATGCTTCTTAGTGAATCTATGGATATTTCTATAACCAACGCAATATTTGAATCTATTTCTGGCTTAACAACAACTGGAGCCACGATATTAAATGAAATTGACAACCTCCCAAAATCAATATTATTCTATAGACAGTACTTACAATGGCTTGGCGGCCTTGGTATCATTGTTTTAGCAGTTGCAGTCTTACCTATGCTTGGAGTTGGAGGCATGCAATTATATAAAGCTGAAGTTGCAGGACCGATTAAAAACAAAATTACCCCAAGAATAACAGAAACAGCTAAATGGCTTTGGATTGTTTACTTGGCCATGACTTTTCTTTGCGCTCTAAGCTATTATTTTGCTGGAATGAATGTCTTTGATTCAATTTGTCATAGTTTTTCTACTATAGCTATTGGAGGATTTTCTACGCATAGCGAGAGTTTTGGTTACTTCGATAATCAGTGGATTGAGTTAGTTGCTATTTTTTTTATGATAGCAGCATGTTTAAATTTTAGCCTACACTATCTAGCCTTTAAAAATAAGTCTATTTCCCCTTATAAAGAAGACAATGAAGCCCATTTTTTTATTTTTCTTGTAGTGTTCGTATCAGTATTAAGTTGCCTATATGTTTATAGCCAATCTTACGAAATGAATACTAGAGATATTATTAAAAATACTTTTTATACAATTTCTATTTCTACAACTACAGGGTTTACAAATGCTGACCATTTTAATTATGTAGGATTTCTTCCCTTACTACTTATACTATTTAGTTTTATAGGTGGGTGCGCTGGATCAACTGCAGGTGGAATGAAAGTCATCAGGGTAATGCTTTTATTAAAGCAGGGTTATAGGGAGTTAATTAGATTAGTACATCCGAATTCAAAAATTAAAGTTAAAATTGGAAATAGAGCTATCAACGAAAGAACTCTGGAAACTATATGGGGATTTTTTGCTATTTATGTTTTCGTTTTTTTATTAGTTATGTTGTTATTAATGCTATCAGGTTTAGATTTCCTAACTTCTTTTTCTGCTGTCGCTGCGACTATAAATAATCTTGGGCCTGGACAAGGCGATGTCATCGTGAATTATGCGAACTTGTCAGATATTAATAAATGGATTCTATCTTTTAGTATGATTGTTGGTCGTCTTGAAATATTCACATTATTAGTGATTTTTACACCAGACTTTTGGAGAAAGTAAGGGTATTTTTATTTATATATATTCTCAGTAACTCCGATTCTATTTCTAAATCTCTCGTATGACCAAAGATATTGCCTAATATTTTTATTTATTATATCTTCCAACGTTTTATTTAAAAAATCTGCAGCTTCAACTTCTCCATGCTCATAAAATATTTTGTCAACCATTCCAATGTAAATATCAAATCCTTTTCCTGATTTTAGTCTCTCTGCAGACACATAAACTATTGGGACCTTGTTTTTTTTCCCTAGCTTATAGATTAAAGTTGTTGTATTTACAGGGATGTTAAAAAATCTCGACATGACGCCTTGATTAATTTTCGGCGTATGGTCAGGTAGTATTCCGACGCCATGATTATTTTTTAATGCCTTTAATAAAGTTTTTACTCCTGCATTATCTGTTGCCACTAAATTTGATCCTGTAGATTTTCTTCCATAAAAAACATAATCATTCAGCATATTATTTCTCAAAGGCTTGTACATATTAAATATTTTTATTTTACTAGCGGCAAATAACCCACTTAATTCCCATGATCCGTGGTGGGGTGTCATGAATATTACCCCTTTTCCCTCTTTTACTGCTTCCTCAATAATATTTTCTGAATATACTTTACGTATAAGAGTATGCATATTTTTATTGGCTTTCCTATATATATATGGAGCTTCTAATAATGACTTCATGTATTCTTTCAAACTATTTTTGGTCATTTTGTTGACCCAATCAGTTGATTTATCCGGGAAACATATGCTTAGATTCTTTTGTGTTACTTGGTATTTTTTACTGTTCTTTGAGTATAGGAATATAGCTAATATGCTAGCAAAAGTGTGTACTATCGATAAACTGCAATAACTTAGTGAAAACAGGCAGATTTTTTGTATTGTGCTAATTATCATCATTTAGTGTATATTGTATAAAAATTTAATTATACTCAACTTTTAACATATTTTTTTATAATAATGAATAAAAGAGAATTTTCAATAAAACGAAAGACAAATGAAACAGACATTGAGCTGAGTCTAAATATCGATGGTTCTGGTGTTTGTCAGATTGATACAGGAATGCCTTTTTTCGAGCACATGCTAGAGCAAATTTGTAGGCATGGCCAAATAGATCTTAAAATCATAGCAAAAGGTGATCTAGAAGTTGACGCTCACCATACAGTTGAAGACGTAGGAATATGTTTTGGTCAAGCTTTCCATGAAGCTATTGGTGCTAAAGAGGGTATTAATAGATATGGGCACGCCTACGTTCCTCTTGATGAAGCTCTTTCAAGAGTTGTTATAGATTTTTCTGGCCGCCCAGGAGTTGAATACTCAGCTTCCTATCCGAGACAATACATTAATGATTTTGATGTTGATTTAATTCATGAGTTCTTCCAAGGTTTCTGCAATCATGCGATGGTAACTCTTCACATAGATAATCTTAAAGGTGAAAATGGGCATCACATAGCAGAAACAATATTTAAAGCTTTTGGGCGAGCCTTTAGAAATGCAAAGGAAGTTGATTTTCTAAATAATGGAAATACTCCACCTTCCACAAAAGGCGTCCTCTGATTATAGGCGATGAAAATTGAATACTATTGCTATCATAGATTATGGAATGAGCAATTTAAGCTCTGTTGCAAAAGCTGTTAAGTATGTCGCACCCAATGAAAAAGTAATTATTTCTTCCAACCCTAATGAGATAGATAGCGCTGAAAAAGTTATTTTTCCGGGACAGGGTGCCGCTGAGAAATGTATGGAATCAATACATAATAAAAAATTAAGCGAAGTTATAAAAAAGAACTCTAGTGAAAAACCATTTTTAGGAATATGCATGGGTATGCAAGTCTTAATGGAGTTTAGTAATGAAAATAATGGTACTGAATGTCTAGGAATTATTAAAGGCAGTGTAGAAAGATTTGAAACTCAAGAGAATCAAAAGATAAAAATTCCACATATGGGTTGGAATAAAATAATTAAAAAACAAGACCATCCTATTTGGCATAATATAGAAGATGAATCATATTTTTATTTTGTTCATAGTTATTTTATTAACCCTTTAGATGAATCTAATATAATAGGTGAAACAGAATACGGAGGAACCTTCAGTTCCGTGATTGCTCATAATAATATAATAGCTATTCAAGGACACCCTGAAAAAAGCTCTGATACCGGACTGCAATTTTTGAAAAATTTTATACAAATACAACAATAATATAATGAAAATAATACCAGCTATTGATATCCAAAATGGAAATTGCGTCAGATTAAGGCAAGGTGACTTTGCGCAAGAAACCATATTCGATAAAAATCCTCTTAATATTGCACAAAAATGGGTTGATGAAGGAGCTGAAAGGCTTCATCTTGTTGACTTAGATGGAGCTAGACTTGGTAGCCCAATTAATTTAGATATTATTTCTAGTATCTGCAAAAAATTTCCAAGTATTCCTATACAGATTGGTGGAGGGATAAGAGACCTAAAGACAGCTGAAAACTATTTACTGGCTGGAGCTACTTATATAATAATCGGAACAAAAGCTGTAGAAGAGCCAAAGTTTGTTAAAGAACTTTGTAAAATATTTCCTGGGAATATAATTGTTGGAGTTGATGCAAAAAATGGCGAGGTTGCTACAGATGGGTGGGAATCAGTTTCTGATAAAAATGTTATTGAACTTTCTAAGGAATTTGAAAACATTGGAGTGTCAGAAATTGTATATACAGATATAGAAAAAGACGGAATGATGAAAGGTCTGAATATGGATGCTACTCTAAATCTTGCTAAAAGTGTCAATATTCCTATTATTGCCTCTGGCGGAGTTAGTTGTCTTGACGATATAAAAAAAATGAAACCATATGTTGGTTCTGGTATCTCAGGAATTATCATAGGCAGAGCACTATATGAAAAAACAATCACTATTAAAGAAGCAAAAAATATATTTATATTATGACTGTAACTAAAAGAATCATACCTTGTCTTGATGTTGATAACGGAAGAGTTGTCAAAGGTGTTAAATTTGTAGATATAAAAGACGCAGGTAATCCTGTTGAGGTTGCTAAAAGATATAACGATCAAGGTGCTGATGAAATTACTTTTCTAGACATAACAGCAAGCTCTGGTAAAAGAAAAACTATTTTGCATGTTGTTGAGGAAGTTGCATCACAAGTTTTTATACCGTTGACTGTAGGCGGCGGAATAAGTTCTGTCCAAGATATACGGTCTTTATTAAATTCTGGTGCTGATAAAATTACAATAAATACCGCAGCTATTAATAATCCTGATCTTATATCCGAAGCAAGTTCTGCAGTCGGTAACCAATGTATTGTTGTGGCAATTGATGCTAAAAGAAAAATTGATAGCTTAAATAATATATGCTGGGAAATTTATACTCACGGAGGAAGGAATTCCACTGGCATTGATGCTATTGAATGGGCCTCTAATATGGAATTAAGAGGTGCTGGAGAGTTACTAGTAACAAGTATGGATAAAGATGGAACAAAACAAGGTTTTGACCTAGAATTAATGAAAGCTATTAACGACAAAGTGAATATACCAATTATTGCTAGCGGTGGAGTTGGTACGCTTGAAGATCTCTATGATGGAATAGTGATTGGGGAAGCAGACGCAGTACTTGCAGCTAGTATATTTCATTTTGGAACATACACAGTTCAGGATGTAAAAAAATATTTAATTAGCAAGGGTGTTAATGTGAGAATTACAAATGAATAATATTTTTAAAAAATTGAGTCTAATTCTTAAAGACAGGAAGAGCAAAAGCCCTGAAAGTTCTTACGTTTCTTCTTTATATGATAAAGGCCTAGAGTATACTTGCAGTAAAATAAATGAAGAGAGTGAAGAGCTAATTCATGCTCTAAAGAATGAAAATAATGAAAGAATAGTGTCTGAGGCTGCTGACCTATGGTTTCACACCTTGGTAGCATTATCTATGAAAGATCTATCTTCTGATGATATATTGGAAGAGCTTGAAAAGAGATTTGGTGTCTCAGGTCATACTGAGAAAAATAATAGAAATTCTTGATAAAAATAGGAGTAGGAAATGGCTGGAATAAGTATATGGTCATTATTATTGATTTTTGCAATAGTTCTTTTGCTTTTTGGCACAAAGAA
>Ga0209709_10003586_pt1 | contig 12782 bp, 11 predicted proteins | sample ArcticOcean_MG_C_2_FD_187435 | JGI IMG/M metagenome (GOLD analysis project Ga0209709, IMG submission 187435) | Marine microbial communities from western Arctic Ocean - ArcticOcean_MG_CB4_136 (SPAdes) (version 2) | ecosystem: Environmental > Aquatic > Marine > Oceanic | place: Arctic Ocean... | reverse complement strand
CTACAAGTTTTAGCTGAAGCTCAAAAAACAGGTGGAATATGTGCATTTATAGATGCGGAACATGCTTTAGACCCAGTTTATGCAAAAAAGCTTGGTGTAAATACAGAAGAATTATTAATTTCACAACCAGATACAGGGGAACAAGCATTAGAAATCGCTGACACGTTAGTTAAATCAGGCTCCATTTCTGTAATTGTTGTTGATTCAGTTGCGGCATTAACCCCTAGAGCAGAAATTGAAGGAGAAATGGGAGATCACCATGTAGGACTTCAATCAAGATTAATGAGTCAGGCTTTAAGAAAGTTAACAGGTTCAATCTCAAGCACAAATACTATGATGATTTTTATAAATCAAATTAGGATGAAGATTGGGGTTATGTTTGGAAGCCCAGAGACCACTTCGGGTGGAAATGCACTTAAGTTTTATTCATCAGTAAGAATGGACATCAGAAGAATTGGTGCCATCAAAGATGGTGATGAAATTATTGGTAACTCAACAAGAGTTAAAGTAGTTAAAAATAAAGTAGCACCTCCATTTAAAGTTGTAGAATTTGACCTTATGTATGGCAAAGGTATTAGTAAAGTAGGTGAATTAGTTGACCTTGGAGCAAAAGCTGAGATTGTTGAAAAATCTGGTGCTTGGTATGCATATAAAGGTGAAAAAATTGGCCAAGGTAGAGAAAATGCTAAGATTTATTTAGAGCAAAACCCTAAGATTGCTGCAGAGATAGAAATGGCAATAAGAGAAAAAGCTGGAGTAATAGCAAAAAAAATTGAGGGAAATCCACTTGATCCAGAAAAAGCGGCAAAAGATCAAATTGAAGACCCTAAGGTGGAAACCAAAGAAGAAGTTGCACCACCAAAAAAAGATTAGTTAAAGTAAAGTCATCTTTAGTTATTAAAAGGCGCTTAAAATAAGCGCCTTTTCCCCTTACACTTACCTAGACAACAAATAAAAAAGCTGTATTTTAAAAGTATGGCTGACAAATCTTTAAATGAAATAAGAAATGTATTTCTAGATTATTTTGAAAAAAATGATCATAAGATAGTTGAGTCTAGTAATTTAGTTCCAAATAATGACCCAACATTAATGTTTGCTAATTCCGGTATGGTGCAGTTCAAAAATGTATTTACTGGATTAGAGAAAAGAGACTATGTAAGAGCAACCACTTCTCAAAAGTGTGTGCGCGCAGGAGGAAAACATAATGATCTTGATAATGTTGGCTATACTCCAAGACACCACACATTTTTTGAAATGCTTGGAAACTTCTCATTTGGTGACTATTTTAAGGAGGAAGCAATTACATATGCGTGGAATTTAATAACTAAAGAGTTTGGAATTGATAAAAATCGTCTCTACGTAACTGTGTATCATGATGATGAGCAAGCTTTTAACTATTGGAAGAAAATAGCTGGTTTTAGCGATGATAGAATAATCAAGATATCAACATCAGATAATTTTTGGTCTATGGGAGATACTGGACCATGTGGACCATGTTCAGAAATTTTTTATGACCATGGTGATCATTTAGAAGGTGGACTACCTGGCACTAAAAATGAAGATGGAAACAGGTTTATTGAGATATGGAATTTAGTATTCATGCAATATGAGCAAATTACACAAGATAAAAGGATTGATCTTCCAAAACCATCTGTAGATACAGGTATGGGACTTGAACGAATAGCGGCACTGTTGCAAGGAACACATGACAACTATGAAACAGATCATTTCAAAAAATTAATTCAATCAGCATCAGAATCATTAAATGTTAAAGTAGATGAGACTAATCAATCTAGTTTTAGAGTGATAGCAGATCATTTACGTGCAAGCTCTTTTTTATTAGCAGAAGGAGTTTTACCATCGAATGAAGGGAGAGGATATGTACTTCGAAGAATTATGAGGCGTGGCATGAGACACTCACATTTGCTAGGCTCTAAGAAGCCAATTTTTTATAATATTTTTAAAACATTACTAGAGGAGATGTCTAACAATTATCCTGAGCTTGAAAGAGCACAATCACTAATAAAAGAAACTTTAAAAGCAGAAGAGGAAAAGTTTTTAGTTTTATTAGATAGGGGAATAAAAATATTAAATCAAGAAATAGGTAAAGTAAAAAAAGTATTACCAGGTGAAGTTGCCTTTAAACTTTATGATACATTTGGTTTTCCATTAGATTTAACAGCAGATATTTTAAAAAATAAATCATTAACAGTAGATGTTAAAAAATTCGATTTATTAATGAAAGAAAGTAAAGGATTAGCAAAAAAAAATTGGAAAGGATCAGGAGATAGTTCATTAGATCAAATCTGGTTTAATATAAAAGATCGGTTAGGTGCAACTGATTTTTTAGGATATGCCACAAATAAAGCAGAAGGTGTAATAACTTTAATTCTTAAAGATAATAAAGAGGTCCAAGACCTAAAAGAAAATGATGAAGGAATTATAATTACAAATCAAACACCTTTTTATGGAGAATCTGGTGGGCAGGTAGCTGATACTGGTACAATTTCCAGTGAAAATTTTGAATTTGAAGTATCTGATGTTCAAAAAAAATTAGGAGATTTATTTGTACATCATGGAAAAGTTAAAAAAGGTTCAATTAAACCAAATGATAGTGTTGAATTAAAAATAGATACTAAAAGAAGAAATAATATTAGAGCCTACCATTCTGCTACTCATTTATTACACGAGTCGTTAAGAAGAGTTTTGGGGGGGCATGTAACCCAAAAAGGATCTTTAGTTCAATCAGACAGATTAAGATTTGATTTTAGTCACATGAAACTAATTTCAGAGGAAGAGATAAAGAAAATAGAATCTCATGTTAACTCAATAATTCAAAAAAAATCAGAAGTGAAAACAAGAATAATGACACCAAAAGAGGCAGTTAAGAATGGTGCCCTTGCCTTGTTTGGAGAAAAGTATGGTGATGAGGTTAGGGTTTTATCTATGGGAGATGAAGAGGGCCAATTTTTTTCAACAGAATTGTGTGGAGGAACACATGTTGTAAATACAGCAGATATTGGAAAATTTAAAATTATAAGCCAATCGTCCATAGCTGCTGGTGTAAGAAGAATTGAGGCACTAAGAGACTCCCAATTAGAGAACTTTTTAAAAGACAAAGAAAACCTATCAAATTTGTCAAATCAAAAAAATGAAGCAATCATAAATGAGCTAGCATTAAAAATTATTGAACTTGGTGGAAAGCCTAACCTCCAAAATAATGACCAAATATCCTTGATAAAAGATCTTAATAGGCAATTTGATCAACTTTCGGTTGGCTCGATCTTAAAAGATAAGACAAAAAACAAAATTAATGATCAGGTTATTAATGGGGTTAAGGTCAGGTTTCAAAATATCTTAGATTTACCATTTAGAGATTTACGTAAATTGATTGATGAAGGAAAAAAAGAAATTGGAGAAGGGTTAGTAATAATTTATGCAATTAATGATAATAAAGTTGGTTTAGCAGTAGGCGTTACTAAAACTCTAGAAAATAAATTTGACGCTGTGAAAATTGTTCGAGTTGGCTCTGAGATCATTGGTGGAAAAGGTGGAGGTGGAAGAGCTGACTTTGCACAGGCAGGTGGAACATTACCTGACAAAATTCAAGAATCTTTTGAAAGTATTAAAAAATTAATTAATTAAGTCTTTTCTTAAGCTGACGATCTAATTCATCTAAAAAACCACTAGTAGTTAAATATTTACTTGAAGGCCCAATTAAAATTGCTAAATCTTTAGTCATTGATCCATTTTCAACACAATCAATACAAACATTCTCTAAAGTATTTGAAAAATTAATCAGCTCTTCATTTCCGTCTAATTTTCCCCTGTGAGCAAGGCCTCTAGTCCAAGCAAATATTGATGCAATTGGATTTGTAGAAGTTTCTTTACCTTGTTGGTGCATTCTATAATGTCTCGTGACTGTGCCATGTGCTGCCTCAGCCTCCATTACTTTTCCATCTGGAGTTAGTAGAACACTAGTCATTAGTCCTAAAGAACCATAACCTTGTGCCATAGTATCTGATTGAACGTCACCATCGTAATTTTTACAAGCCCAGATATATTTACCACTCCATTTCATTGCACATGCTACCATGTCATCAATCAATCTGTGTTCATATGTAATTTTTAACTTTTCAAATTTTGTTTTAAATTCACTGTCAAAAATATTTTGAAAAATATCTTTAAATCGACCATCATATTGTTTTAATATTGTATTTTTTGTAGATAGATAAACAGGCCATTCTTTAATTAAGCCATAACCAAAACAAGATCTTGCAAAGTCCTCTATTGATTTATCTAAGTTGTACATTGATAAAGCTATACCAGGTCCAGGAAAGTTAAAAACTTCATATTTTATTTCTTGACTACCATCTTCTGCTGTCCACTTAACTTCCATTTTACCTTTGCCAGGAACTCTAAAATCTGTAGCTCTATACTGGTCCCCAAATGCATGTCTCCCAATAATTACAGGATCAGTCCATGAAGGAACTAATTTTGGTATATTTTTACAAACTATTGGTTCTCTAAATACTGTACCTCCTATAATATTTCTTATAGTTCCATTAGGAGATCTCCACATTTTTTTTAAATCAAATTCTTCAACTCTTGCTTCATCTGGGGTAATTGTGGCACATTTAATACCAACACCAATTCTTTTAATTGCTGCAGCCGAGTCAATTGTTATCTGATCATTGGTATTATCTCGACTTTTCATACCCAAATCAAAATACTCTATACCCAAATCTAAATATGGAAGGATAAGCTTACCTTTTATAAACTCCCACATTATTCTTGTCATTTCATCGCCATCAAGTTCAGCAACTGGATTTTTAACGTTAATTTTAGCCATATTTGAATAATATATATTAGTAATTGTAATTTAGTGCTTTATATACATATTAATAAAAAATTATCAAATAGAAGCTTATGTTAGAGAAGATTTTTCCAAAAATTCATTCCGAAGGATATAAATTTTTAGCAATTGCTATTTTTATAACAGTCATTCTATATTTTTTAAGTACTTTTTTAGGATTAATTGGTTTTGTATTGTCTGTGTGGGTCTATTATTTCTTTAGAGACCCTGAAAGAATTTCAATAAATAATGATAATTATTTAACAAGCCCAGCAGATGGAGAAGTTCTAATGGTACATGAAGTTGACGGACCAAAGGAGCTAGGCTTAGAAAGTAAAAAATTTACAAAGATAAGTATCTTTATGAATGTTTTTGATTGTCATGTTAATAGAACACCTTGCGAAGGTAAAATTTCAGAAATATTTTATAAACCAGGAAAATTTTTAAATGCATCGCTTGATAAAGCAAGTGAAGACAATGAAAGGAATTATTATAAAATAACAAATAATCAAGGGGAAGATATTATTGTAGTTCAGATCGCAGGTTTAATTGCTAGGAGAATTGTTTGTGAATCTAATAAAGATCAACAGCTTCAACAAGGTGAAAGAATTGGAATGATTAGATTTGGAAGCAGAGCTGATGTTTATTTTGAAAATTATGAAACATTAGTAAAAGTAGGACAAAAGACAATTGCTGGTGAAACATTATTAGCTAAAAGGTAGCTTATGGAACAACCAAAAAATAATTTTAAGATTGTATCAGATAAAAAAGCACGAATGCTTTTGCCCAATGCATTAACATTAATAAATGTTTGTATTGGATTGAGCTCAATTAAATTTGCATTAGATGAAAAATTTGAACTATCTATCATAGCCATTATCTTCGCAGCAATTTTTGATGCCCTTGATGGTAGAGTTGCAAGATTATTAAAAGGAACTTCATTAGTAGGAAAGGAATTAGACTCATTAGCAGATTTAATAAGTTTTGGAGTAGCTCCAGCTTTTATAATGTTTTTCTGGTCATTAAATAATTTAGGTAAATTTGGCTGGTTGCTTACAATGATTTATGTTGTTTGTGTTGCTCTTAGACTTGCACGATTTAATGTAAGCACAAACACTGAACCATCATGGAAAGATAATTTCTTTGAAGGTGTGCCTTCCCCAGCAGGTGGAATATTAATATTGATGCCACTTATATTTAGCTTAAGTGAGATAAATTTAATTAATATTAAATATAATCTTGTAGTACCAACATTCTTTATTTTGATATCATTTTTATTGATTAGTAAAATTCCTACATTTGCATTTAAAAAGATAGTTATACCTCGTAGCATGACAATTTTTGTACTATTTGGAATAGTATTATTTTTTGGACTTTTATTAATATATACGTTTAAAGTTCTAGTTACTTGTGGGTTAATCTATATTTGTTTAATCCCAATTGGATATTTTAACTATCAAAAAATTAATAAGCAAAAAATTTTAAGTGGTGAAGATCATGATAATGAAGATCCTGAGGATATACTTTAAATGAAAAAAAATGTAATTGTATCACTAGCTGATTCAAACTACTTCAATTTGCTTAATGAACTAGTTGATTCTATTAAAAGTTTTGAAAAAAGTAAAGATATAGCAATTTGTATTTTAGATGCTGGTTTATCAGAGGAACAAAAAAATATACTATCAAAAAAAGTTGATGAAATTAAATCAGCGGAATGGGATATTGAAGTATCTGCATTTAAAGTTAAAGGAAAAGAATGGTTAAAGAGTCAGGTATCAAGAGCATTTCTACCCAAATATTTTCCAGATTATGAGAAATACCTGTGGATTGATTGTGATGCTTGGGTGAATGATTGGAACTCTGTAGAATTATATTTTAAAGCCTGTGAAAATGGCAAATTAGGAATTACCCAAACATTGGGTCCAGGATACAAGATAATGTCAAAAGTAAATTGGCTTTTTGGAAAAGTAGCAATAATTAAATCTCAAAATTTTAAACATGCGGTCAAATCAAAAATTGGAATAAGTAAAGCAAGAAAACTCGCTTTTGCCCCACATATAAATATTGGAGTTTTTTCGTTAGAAAAAAATTCTCCTGGATGGGCTTCTTGGCAAAAAAATCTTGAGCAAACTTTAAAGAGTGGAAATATTTTTGGTTCAGAGGGTCTTGCTATTAATATGTCGGTATATATAGATGAATTAGAAACTGAGTTTTTACCACTAAACTGTAATTGGATTGCTAGTAATTTATTACCTAAATTTGATGAAATAAAAAATACATTTGTTGAGCCTTACTTACCAAATTATGAAATAGGAATTATGCATTTAGCTGCTGGGATTTGGGATGGTGATAAAGACATGAGATTAGATAAAGAAGTTAAGATTAAGATTCAGTCTGTTCAAAAAAAATTATTATCTAAAAGTCTAAGGTTTGGCCATTAATTGAAAAAAAACAAAGTTTCTAAAAACTGGATTAATAAACAAAAAAGAGACATTTATGTTAGGCAGTCTCAAGTAGACGGTTATAGGGCAAGATCAGCTTACAAGTTAATAGAAATCGATGAAAAATTTAAGATTTTAAAAAATGGAATATCGGTAGTAGATTTAGGAGCTTCACCAGGTAGCTGGTCACAATATATTGCAAGGACAGTAAAGAGTGGGAGACTAGTATCAATTGATATAAAAGGCATGGAAGAAATTGAAAATACAATCCAAATCAAGGGTGATTTTACAGAAGCAGATTCTCAAGAAAAGATTAAAGAATTTTTTAAATCAAAAGTTGATGTTGTCGTGTCTGATATGGCTGTAAACACAACAGGTATAAAAGATATAGATGCGATTTATACTGGTGAACTAGCAATGGAAGCAATGAACTTTGCTAAGGAAATGTTAGTAAAAGAAGGCCGCTTTGTCTCTAAAATTTTTTTAGGTTCATCATTTAATGAGATAGTTGCATTAGGAAAAAAAATATTTAAAGAAGTGAAGGTATTTAAGCCCAAAGCTAGCAGAAAAGAATCTAAAGAAAGTTTCATTATTTGTAAAATATTAAGATAGAGACTTTAATTATAAAAAGAATCATATATAAATCATTATGGATACCATAAAAGAAGCTCTCACATTTGATGATGTAACAATGGCACCAAAATACTCAGAAGTATTACCTTCTGAAGTGGACACAAGTACAAAATTATCTGCTAATTTATCACTAAAAATTCCACTATTATCCTCTGCAATGGATACAGTAACTGAAAGCAAGATGGCTATTGCTATAGCAAAGGCTGGGGGCATAGGAGTTATACATAGAAATTTAGATATAAAAAAACAAATTGAAGAAATTAAGAAAGTAAAAAAATTAAAATTATTAGTTGGTGCAGCAGTTGGTGCCGGTCCCTTAGAACTTAAAAGAGCAGAAGCAATTTTAAAAGAAAAAGTAGATTTAATTGTAGTAGATACAGCACATGGACACAGTAAAAAAGTAGCAGAAATAATCAAAGCAATTAAAAAATTAAAAACAAATAAGACAACTTTATGTGCTGGAAATATAGCAACAGCTGAAGCAGCAAAATTTTTAATAAAATTAGGAGTAGACATTGTAAAAGTTGGGATTGGACCAGGATCAATTTGTACAACTAGATTAGTGGCTGGTATTGGTGTGCCTCAACTGAGTGCAATACTCGAAGTAAAAAAGGGTGTAAAAAATAACAAGGCAAAAATTATTTCAGATGGAGGAATTAAATATTCAGGTGATATTGCTAAAGCATTATCTGCTGGAGCAGATGCAGTTATGATAGGGTCTTTATTTGCAGGTAGCGCAGAAACACCTGGTAAATTAATTAAAAAAAATGGAAAATTATTTAAAAGTTTTAGAGGCATGGGATCTGTTGGGGCTATGAATAAAGGATCTGCTGATAGATATTTTCAAAAAAAACAAAAAGATGCATCCAAGTATGTACCCGAAGGTGTGGAGGGTTTTGTAAAGTATAAGGGTGATATTGAAAGTATAATTTATAAATTAATAGGTGGCCTGAAATCATCAATGGGATACCTTGGTGCAAAGAAAGTATCCATTCTCAAAAATAAACCTAATTTTGTAAAAATAACTAAAGCTGGTTTTTATGAAAGTATGGTTCATAATGTTGATAAAGTAACGAATGATAATAAATATTAATGATAAATTTAATTAAAATATTTTCAATTTTTTTTATATCTGCAATTTTAATAAATTCAGCATTAGCAGAAGGTTCTTTCTTCGAAGAAGGAAAAATTAAATATAATGAAAAGAAATATGAAGAATCTAAATTTTTATTTCAAAGGAGTATTGTTTTTAACCCCAAAGATCAGGACTCATATCTATATTTAGCTAAGATTTATCAATTTGAAGATAATAAGCGAGAAGAGGAAAAAAATATTAATACTGTACTTTTATTGGACCCACAAAATGAAGAAGCGAACTATTTATTAATGGAAATTGAACTTAAAAAATCCAACTATTCAAAAGTCAAAGAACTAGCTGAAAATTTTTCCAAAATTTGCAACAAGCTATGTGATAAGAAAACTTTAATTTTAGAATCCTTAAAGAATTTAGAACCTAAAAATGAGTCTTAGTAATAGTTTAAGCAAAATACTAATTATAGATTTTGGGTCTCAATTTACTCAGCTAATTGCAAGAAGAATAAGAGAATTTGGAGTTTTTTCAGAAATCATTAGTCATAAAAAAATTAACTTAAGTAAAATTATTAAAGAGAATATAGTTGGAATAATATTATCTGGCGGCCCTCTTAATGTTTATGAAAATGATAAATTTAAGTTTGACAAAAAAGTTTTAAAATTAGGCGTGCCAATTCTTGGTATATGTTTTGGACATCAAATATTATCAAAAGAATTGGGTGGTAGAGTTAAAAAATCAAAACATAGAGAGTTTGGTCTTGCAACAATTACCAAAGTATCAAATAGCGTCTTAACAAAAAATTTTTTTAATAAAAAAAACATTAGTAATGTATGGATGAGCCATGCTGACCAGGTGTCAAAAATGCCCAAAGGTTTTAAAGTTGTTGCTTCAACAAAAAATTCTAAATTAACTATAATTGAAAATTCTAAAGATAAATTTTATGGTGTTCAGTTTCACCCAGAAGTAACACACACTCCAAAGGGAAAAATTCTATTACGTAATTTCCTTTTTCTTATATGTAAGATTAAAAAGAATTGGTCTTCTAAAGATCAAAAATTAAAATTAATAAATGAAATAAAAGAACAGGTAGGTGATAACAAAGTAATTTGTGGTTTGTCTGGTGGAGTGGATAGTAGTGTGGTTGCACAACTTTTGAGTATGGCTATAGGAAAAAATTTAACTTGTATATTTGTTAATAATGGTCTTTTGAGAAAAAATGAAGAAACTCAAGTTGTTAATACATTTAAAAATAAATTAAAGATGAATTTATTGTATGTTAATGCTGAAAAAGAATTTATTAAAAAACTAACAAATGTTTCTGATCCAGAAAAAAAAAGAAAAATCATTGGAAATTTATTTATCAAAATATTCGAAAGATATGCAAAAAAAATAAAAAATGTAAAATTTCTTGCACAAGGAACTCTTTATCCTGACCTAATTGAAAGTAAATCTGTAACTGGAAGCCAAACATCTAAAATAAAATCTCATCACAATGTGGGTGGTTTACCAAAACGAATGAAGTTAAAATTAGTTGAACCTCTTAAATTTTTATTTAAAGATGAAGTTAGAAAACTAGGACTAGAACTCAAGCTATCAAAAGACATAATATCTAGACATCCATTTCCAGGACCTGGGTTAGCAATAAGAATGCCCGGTATAATAACTAATGAAAAAATTAGAATTCTAAAAGAAGCAGATTTTTATTTTATTAAAGCTTTAAGAGATCACGGATTATACCACAAGATTTGGCAAGCTTATGCTGCATTACTGCCTGTAAAAACTGTTGGTGTTATGGGTGATAATCGTACCTATGAACATATTTGTTTATTAAGGGCGATTACTTCTGAAGATGGAATGACTGCTGATTTTTATGATTTTCCAAAAGGTTTCATGCAAACAATTTCTAATCAAATTATCAATAATATTAATGGTATCAATAGAGTAGTTTATGATGTTACTACAAAGCCTCCTAGCACTATTGAATTAGAGTAATAAATCAATATAGAATATAAGAAATTATGAAATACTTGCATATAATGATTAGGATCTACAATATTAATGAATAATAAGATTATTAACTTTATTAAAAAAAAAAATAAATCAAAAATTATTAGTCTTACTGCCTATTCTAAAAATATAGCTTCTATTATTGATAAACATTGTGACCTTATTCTAGTAGGAGACTCTCTTGGTTCTGTACTATATAATTTTTCATCTACAAAAAAGGTAACATTGAATATGATGATTAACCATTCTATAAGTGTAAGAATGGGTGTTTCAAAAAGTTTAATGGTAGTAGATATGCCATATAATACTTACCGAAATACTACAGAAGCATTAAGAAATGCAAAAAAAATAATTTCTAAAACAAAGTGTGATGCTGTTAAAGTTGAGGGTGGAAAAAAAGTTTTTCATATAGTTAAAAATTTAATCAAAAATAAAATTCCAGTAATGGGACATCTTGGAGTGCTACCACAATCAGCAACAAATTTTAAATTTAAGGGAAAAAATACAACTGAAAGAAAAAATATGTTAAGAGATGCAAAACTTTTAGAAGAGGCAGGTGTTTTTTCAATTGTTTTAGAGTGTGTAGAAAGATCCTTAGCAAAAGAAATCACAAAAACTTTGCGTATACCAACAATTGGAATAGGTGCATCGTCGCATTGTGATGGACAGGTTTTAGTTACAGATGATCTTATAGGGTTAAATAAAATTAGTGCAAGATTTGTTAAAAAATATTTAAATATTGAAAAACAAATAAATGATGCTGCACTAAAATTTAAGAAAGATGTGGTTAAAAGCAAGTTTCCTGCTAAGAAACATTCATACTAAATTAAAAATATTGTTTGAATGTTTCGTTAATTGATAAAACACCATAATCATTTAATCCACCAATTATTAATTGTAGTGCCACAATTAAAATAAAACCTAGACCTACATAAGCTATCCATAAGTTTTTTTGAATATAATTTGCTAAATAAGTGGCTAATGCTCCAGTTAATACCACAGACAAAACAAGACCAAATATCATGTAACCAAAATAACCCTTTGCAGCACCAACCACTCCAATAACGTTATCAAAGCTTATCGTGATATCTGCAAATAAAACCTTATAAATACTTTTTACAAATGAAGGCTCTGTTGATTTTTTTACTGGTGATTTAATCTTATTCTTCATTTCAACTAAATCTTTCCTTAAATCATTAACAATCCAAATTAGAAGTAATCCACCTAAAATTTTAATATAATAAAATTCAAATAGGTAAGTAGCAAAAAGAGCAAAAATAATTTTAAAAACTAGAGCTCCAGCAACACCCCAGAGAATTATTTGCTTTCTATTTTTTGGTACAAAGTTAGCAGCAATTAAACCAATAATAATAGCATTATCAGCAGCTAAGATGATATCTATAAAGATGATTTGGGTTAAAATTATGAATTCTTCTATCAATTTATTTTTATAATATTGAAAATTTACAATAATTCAATCTAAAGTATAATATTTTTTTATTGCTTTTAATTCGTGTTCGTAATGAAATGAAAGCTTAACAAATTGGAGAAACAATGAATATAATTAATAAAATTTTAGTATTATTTTTTGCAATTTTACTAAACACAAATACAGCATTTTCAGCAGAAAAATGGGATATGGCGCTAGCTTATGGTGCTTCTAACTTTCATTCTGCAAATGCAACAGAGTTTGCTAAAAATGTTTCAGATAAAAGTGGTGGAAAATTAACAATAGTTACTCATCCAGGTGGCT
>Ga0209709_10003585_pt1 | contig 12787 bp, 9 predicted proteins | sample ArcticOcean_MG_C_2_FD_187435 | JGI IMG/M metagenome (GOLD analysis project Ga0209709, IMG submission 187435) | Marine microbial communities from western Arctic Ocean - ArcticOcean_MG_CB4_136 (SPAdes) (version 2) | ecosystem: Environmental > Aquatic > Marine > Oceanic | place: Arctic Ocean... | reverse complement strand
TGCTTGTCCATTACTATCACTTGCCGCAACAAAAGTTATAAACTGATTAACATTACTAACATCTGGTGCCGCAGTAACAGTTGCCGCATTAACATTATTTAATACTCTTGGTTCCCATTTTGATGTTGCAGTTTTCCAACTTAGTACGTAATCATTAACCGGTGTAGTTGTAACTGTGTCAACATCTCCAAGATCGTTAACAGAACTTATTCCACTAGCAACATTTCCTGGTCCCCATGTTCCAGCACCTGAATCATATACTAATGCTTGACCGTTAGTTGCTCCAGAGGTACTTACGTCTTGTAATGCAGTTAAATTACCAATGGTAAATGTAAGGTTGCCTTCGGCATCACTAGTTGTACTAATTCCTGTTCCACCGTTGAACTTAATTGATTCATTTGAATTAATAGTTCTTAATGTTGAATCATCAGCACCTATACTAAATGTAAATGAACTTGTATCTATCTTCCATTTAAATGATGTAGTAGCATGATCGTAATATAAAATCTTGTTATTGTCAGTTTCAGTTACTGCATCGACATCATTTAATTGTGGTAACTTTGTTACGCCGCCAGCATCTGTTTTCCATTTCCAAGAAGTAGAAGGGTGATCATAATATAAAACTTTTCCATCATCACCTGCTGTAACAGCCGCGATATCTTTTATATCGCTTATTAGTTTTTGACTTAAATCTAAACTTGCACCTGTTTGTGCATTTACTCTTGCATCAACTCTAGCTGTAGTATGATATAAATTATTACCTTCAGTAATTGATGTTGTAGTAGTACCAGGAGTCAAGTATCCTATATCATTAGCAAGTTGACTTAGAGCTGTTGGAAGTGTTGGAATAAGTGGTTTATTTGTTAAGTCGTTATAATCACCACTAAATGGGTTATTAAATGATACATTATTAATTCGAATATCAGTAGCATTTACAGTCCCAGCATTGGTAATCCCAGCACCACCTAAATCAAGGTTATCGCCTACTGGTAATTCCTTTAATTTGTTGCTGTCTAGTGTATCAACTATAAGTGGTATTCTATTTGCCATTGTTGTTTCCTATGTTACACATATTTATAGTGCCGCTATTCTTGTCTGGAAGTTAGCAAAATCAGTACTTGCCGCCACTTGTGTTTTTAATGTTGTTAACGTAATTGTTTCAGCAGTTAAGTAACTACTGTCATTTGTAAACATTGATACGTTACCTGATTTATTAGTTAAAGCTTCTGTCGAACTTGCAGTAATATATCCAGCACCATTTGTTAATGTGTTATTGTTTGTTGGTATAGTTGGTGTACCGCTTATAACTGAATATGAAATACTGTTATTAACACCATCAACTAGTAATGTTGAATCATCACCAAATACAGATCCTTTTATGTCACCATCAAATCCTGCTGTTTGTAAAGCTGTAATTTTAAGATCTGCTCTTGCATCAGCTCTTACGTCTGTATAATATAAATTAGTTGCTTCAGTAATATTATCTGTAGTAGATGGAATTGTTGGTGCTCCACTTAATACTGCATATGGAATAGAACTATTAGCAGTATCAACTAGTAATGTTGAATCATCACCTACTATTGGATTGTTTGATTTTAATCCGCCACTAAAACTAAAATTACCATTAGTATCTACGCTTAATGTAGAAGTTCCTAAATGAATAGTGTTTCCACTAAGGTATAAATCTTTAAATCTTTTTGTACTAGATCCTATGTCGTAAGTAACATCAACATCTGGAATAATATTTCCTTTAACAGTTCCATCTAAGTTTACCTTACTAGAAACAGCATCGATTATAACTGTAGAATCATCTGCAAATACAGAACCTTGGATGTCAGCCTTTGTAGCTACTGTACCATCGTGTTTTGCAAATAGTTCTGTAAAGTTAGCATTAACTTTAGTAAAGGCTGTACGGATCGGATCACCGTCACCTTTGTTTGCACTTGTTCCGATATTAATAGTTTGTAGCGCCATTATACTCTTCCTACCACAACTTCAATTAAGCCTTCACCTGGAGTAGTTTTAGCTTCAAGTGACTTACCAATGATTGTGCCAATTTTAGGACTGCTCGTTGCACAAGCAAATCCTTCTTTTGAACTAGTTACAAGCATAGCACCTTTTCGTACTACTCCTGCTACTTTAACTTTTGTTCTACCTTGAAGGGCAATTGCTGTAACAAATTCGCCTTCTTGTGCAGAGTTCATTAAGTATGCTGGATTTTCTGAAACAACCCCAGCCACCCTATCATCTTCATGTAAGCGTGTCATACTTACTTCTTGCTCGCCACCAAATATTACAACGGTACCTGGCTCTAATTTAGCATTAGCTAGATAATTCTCAGCCAAGTCAGCATATTGTGCCTGTGTTGCAGTACCACTAAATGTAGCGGAATAAATTGTATTGTATCTTTTAGTTGCCGAGCCAATAATGTATACGTCATCTAGTGCAGGTTCAAATCCTGTTGATGTTGTTTTAAGTACAGTTGCACCATCTGATACTAGTGCTATTTGTCCTGCCGCACTATAACCTGTGTTAGCACCAATTGATATACCTGTTGAGTTTACATCAAGTTCACCTGGTGCTTCAATAAATGAAGTATGTATCCAGTCAACACCTAATCTTGATTCTCCAGCAAGTGCAGAGTTTGTTTGGAAGACACCTTGCGTTACGCCAGTTGCTCCAATATTAAGACTTCCTGACATACTAACTGTTGGAGTAGTTGCTCCAACTGAACTCATGAATACTGCACCACCTGGTGTGCTTAATTGAACAGTAGTACCTGTAGTATCTACAATTAGATAACTATCAACTTTTAATCCTTGTACATCTATTTTTCCGTCTACTTGTGTTTTAACTAATGCGTTTGCGGCACCAACTGTAGTAACGGCATCGTTAACACCACCACCTTCAGTAACAATAGTTGCAAATGGAACTTCAGTAACATCACCAGTACTTGAATCACCTGCCGCTCTACCTAATGCTGTTCCATCAGCAATATTAATAATTTTCTTGTAATTAAGTTTATTGTTATCTATTGTTGCCCAACCATTAGTTGCTGTAAATATATCACTGTCAAGACTAACAACACCTAAGTCTGCTTGTACAATACCAATTGCATTTACTCTTGTAGTTGCCGCATTAAGATTTAATTTACTTTGTGCTATCGCCGCCGCTGAATTTACATCTGCATTTACAATTCTATCAGCAACTATTCGAAGTTCTACAGTTGCTTCAGTCTGTGTTCTTTCAACATGAAGTGTAATATCAGTAGCTGGTAGTTCTACACCATTTGCCCATTCATAGTATGGACCTTGGTTTAGTTGGGCTGTAACACCGCCACCAGTATCAGCAATATCACCTGTATTAAACTGAGTTGGACTCGATGTCCAAGTATATGTTAATAAGTTCATTGCTACAGCGTTTAATGTAACATTTTGCACATCAACTACTGTACCTGTTGCTCCAGTACCACTGCCTGTAATAGTATCATTAACTTGGAAGTTACCACCTGATGCTGGCGCTGTATATATTCTGTATTTTCCTGTTGTTACAAGTAATTGTTCACCTGCAATATTATTTGTTTCTACGTCAAGTTGTTCTGGAATTGTATCACCAGCTTGAATTAATCCGTCAACATAACTCTTAGTTGCCGCATCTTGATTTCCTGAAGGATCTCTTAAGTTTACAACGGTATAAGTTCCGCCAGCATTTTGATCGCCAGTGAATGATAATACACCGCTTCTGGCTAATGCTCCTGGTCCTATTTGACTACCTACAGCAACGCCTGCGTGATTAAATCCTAATCGTCTGTTTACGTAACCTCTTACGGCTGATTCAGTTGGTACCGAGTCACTAGCATTATCTGTCATAGCATCGTCTGCACTAAATTCACTAGCTACAACACCACGTTTAAATCCTAATCCATCTAAGTTACTTAACGCAATACTTGCCGAGAATGTAACTGTACCAGTACCTTGATCAACTGTAAAGAATTTACCTACTCTAAAGAAACCATCTTGGTCTGTACTTACATAAAATACTCTACCTTTATCACGTTCGTCTGTTTCTTTTTCTTGGTTTTTCAGATTTGCCGCTGGCCCTAATGTTACGTTCGGGAAGTTAGAATTATTAAAACTACCTGTACCAATATCTAAGAAATCGTGTCCTGTTGCTCTACAAGTAGAAATATTAATAGTAATAGTACCATTTTCATCTTTTTGTAGTCCAACTCTAAGAGTAACAACCGTTGTAGCATTAACTACCGTACTAACAACTCCTGCTGGAGTTAATGGTAAGTTAATATCTGAATGTATAAGATCTGAAATAGTAACAGTACCAAATCCAACCCTATCAATATAGCTGGTAATAATATGAGTTTTGCCATCCCAAGCAAAAATCATGTCACCTGCATTTAATCTGTCTTTATCTCTTTGTGACGTAATTGTTCCAACAGCAAGGACAACGTCACCAGCAGTAGAACCCATTGTAGTACCACTACCTGCATACGTGCTATTTGCCGCTTCAGCATTATCAATAACTAATTTAATATATTGATATGTACTATCAAAAGTAATAATTCTTTCAGTTGCCCCTAATGCTGTACCAACACTATCTGTTACACCATAATTTATTGATCTATATATTACTCCAGTAGCTTCGTCCATTGCAATAGCTGTACTAGGTTTAGTAGTAACTGTATCAACTCCGGTAAATCTAAAGTTTAAGTTATTTCTAATAATAACTTTGTCATCGTGTGCTAATGTTTGCAACAACCCTGATTTTGTTGTATTGTCTTGACCTGTTGTAGCAAGGTTTAATTGATAAACAGCTTCACTTCTACTTGAGTTTGTAAAGTTAAATCCTGTTACATTAATAGACGCACTTACAGTATAGGTATGTTTATGTATTGTACCGCCACTAACATAAGTGTGTACTATTCCGTTTTTACCTACATCAAACACCATAGAAGTTGCAGTAGGTATATCATAAAGTTTAAAGATACCTGGTGACTTAGTAGAATCTGGATAAGTTTTTTGTCCGTACTTACAAGTTAATAATACACTTTGAAGTTTAACAATATCGCCTCTACTATAACCGTGTGCTGAGCCAACTGTAACTGTAACTAGTCCAGTAGTGCCATCATATATAAATCCACTTACATTTATTGCACTACCTGATGGTACCATTGTAGCAAGTTTAGATGTTCCACCACTTACCCAAGTATGTTCAATATTGCTAGGCTGTAAGAAAAATTCTAATGTATCAACATCTGGAGTTCCAGTAACATTAAAGATACCTGACCCTGGTGGTACAGGATAAACTTTAGTTCCGTATGAACAAGTTGTTTTGATACTGAATAAGTCAACTGTATTACCTGCGACAAGTCCGTGTGTTGCAGTAGTAATTGTTGCAATACCAGTTACGTTATCGTATACAAATCCTGTAATATCAAGTCTTGTATTATCTGCCCTTTCAACTACACCGCCACTAACATAAGTGTGTACAGTACTACTTGCTCCTAAATCAACTTCAAATACTTCTCCAGTTAACCCTGATGCAAGTACTATATAATTTGTTGTTGTAGTAACTACTGGATATGTTTTATTGCCTGATGGACAACTAACTAATAGATCTTTTATTTCAACAAGGTCATCTACAGATCTACCGTTTGCAACCGCAGTAACATTAGTATTTGTTGCAACTATTGGAGTTGCTTGTATTGTTGAAACTTCGTATCTAGCTCTACCTATTGCTCCACCGTGATCAATTTCAATTTCACTTTTAGCATGTGGAAGATATTCAGTATTAGTAACATAAATCTTTAATCCATCAACTGGATGATCATATGTTACACCATCATCATAAATTCTAGCAGTTTGTACAAAGTTCTCTTGAGTTTTAACTAAGTCAGGTTGTTCGTTTGGACTTGCCCCAGAAGCAACAAGACCGTAATTACCATAAGAGTTTGATCCGTTTAATGATCTAATATCACTACCATTATTGGCAAAGTAAGCAACTTCACAATAGTATGTAAATTGTGAAACTAGTTCTGCTAACGCACCATTATTAGCAACGGTACCATACCCCATGTCGTTAAGTTGTACATGATCATTTGATAACATACTTCTGTTACCAGAAGTTTGTAAAGTAATGTCAGTTGGCATAGGTTGTGTAAACCCGCCGTTACTAACACCTGATGTTGGGTTTAGAAGAAGTGTAGCAGTACCTGCCTCTTTATCATAACTTGTAACAGCATCAACTTGATATCTAATGCCGTCAATATAGAATGGACTTGGTACTTGTGGTTTTTTAAGTCTTAATCCTTGACCAACTAAACTTTGTACATTAATTGAAAAGTTATTAGCCTTACTAAGAACAACGGTAGTTATATTGCCAGCAAAGCCATCAATATATAATCCACCTCTAAATGCTTTTTTGTTTAAGCTCTTTGAGAAACTTGAGTTGGTTTGCATATATGGAGATTTAGTAAGCACTTGCCCATCTGGATCAAGTACGCACATAAATCCGCCGTGCCCTTCACAAGTTAAGTTTCTTAAAATTGTAGCATCGTTCATTAAGAAGACATCCATGTCTTCGTTCTTTAATCCTGCACTAGCTGAGTTATATCTGTCAGTTAAGTAATGATATCCATAAGCTGGATTATCGTAATCTGGTAAACTAGCAAGTCCTGTTGTAACTACAGCATTAATAAAAGTTAAATGTGCGCCTACTTTAGTAATAGCTAAACTTTCGCCTACTGTAGAATCTATAACTTGTGTTGTAACTGCTTGTGCTGATGAATATGCTGTATTAGTTAAAATGAAGCTATTAATAATATCCTTCATTTTTACAATAGCGGCACCTGTTTCAACTTGTGCACCAGGTACTTGTGTTGTAGCACCTTCCCAATATTTGTCAGCGGCTAAATGTGATTTACTGTTCCCGCCATATTTTAAATCAAATACAAGAGCATCAATAATATACCCCATATCTCTTTCACATTTTTGACTAGCACTTACAGAAAGGAAACTAGGATATGTTGCATTAACATAAGCAAGAACTTCGTCTTTAATATATTCTTTGTTTAATACTAATAAAGTTGTAGCATTAGGATTAGCTGGAGATATAAGATCAAGTCCATCAAATACAGGATCTCTATAAAAATGTAACGCCTTCCATGGACTTGCTGATACACCCGGTTTAGGTTTAATAATACAGCGTCTAAATTCATCGCCTTTAACTGAAACGTTAGCACTTAGTCTAATTGGATAATGTTCAAAATAAGTTCCACTTTCTACGTTAATTGTAGTTTGTGGTTTCTTAACATTATATCCAAATTCTAATTCTTCACCTAGTGCATATTCTATAGGCTCTAGTAGTTCTAATTCAACTAAGTCATTAGTAGCACCTGGTGTATGTTTTACAATTCGTCCAACAGCACCTGATGTTTGTCCAACTACTAATTTACCCGGAATAAGATCGTTGTTTAAAGCATTAGCTTGATCAAGGTATCCTTGATTTCCGTTATAAACACTAATTTCCCAAGTACTACCTTCAACAAGTTGTGGCGCTGATTTATAATCAGGACCTGTAATTAAGGCTATTACAATATCCCATTTTGCCGCAACCGATACTTGTCCTGAATTGTCAACTACTTGACCTACGTTAATTACTTGAGGATATGTACTTTGATATAATGTTGCTTCAGCAATGTTTGTTATAACTTTAGCATGTAAGGCTTTAGCAAAAACTTGTGCCGCTAGTGTTTGTAATTGATATGTTTTTCTTGCTTTTTGTCCACTTACAGAACTGTAATATCTGTAACCAGTATTAATAGCATGGTAGTTAGCTGTTAATCCATCTAGTAGATCTAAAACAATTCCATCTAATGTAACACCTAAGTCTCTTTCACATAACTCTCTTGAGTATACATGATTTGGATATGTTGCGTTGATATAAGCAACAGTTTCGCCAATAATAAATTTTCTATTTGCATCTGTTAATATTTTTACTTCTTCGTATCCACTACTATTTTTTACACCACTTGTAGTAACAGTTGCGTTATTATTTCCTGAGTTGTAAGTAATTCTTTGTGTGTATGGTCCAATGTTAACTGGTGATGTATTAACAATCTCTTCAGCTTTTTGAGCCGCCGCACTAATTGATTTATATGCGTAAGTCCATGAACGCCCTTCACTACCACTAGGAACTCCTAGCATTTCGTCGTTGCCGGTTGAACTTACATATAAGTTTGTATGTGATGATCTTGAAGAATTATCAACGTAATATTTTGATGCCGCTTGTAGTTCATCTGGATTTTGTCCTTGTACAATGGCTGGTACTACTGAATGCCCGTTTGTAATAACATCATTTAATGTAGCAACTAAAGAAGTTATAACATTAGTTGCCGTTGATTCTGCATTAAATGAATCTACAAATTGTGAAGTAACTACCGGCGATTGTTGTGTTGTATATGTTGTATTTGTAAAGACATTAGTATTAATAATGTCTCTTAATTTATTATTAACTGCTACAGCATAAGCTATTTCACCTGCACCTAGTTCTGAAGATGCACCATCCCAGTAAATCTTAGCTACTCTAATTAGTTCTGAATTACCACCAAACTTAATATCGTGTGCAAGTGCATCGATATTATATTTTGTATCTCGTTCACATTTTACATGTCTATCTGCTGTATGCACACTTGGATATGTAATATCAAACCAGGCCATTACTTCGTCAGCTAGCCATTCTTTATTCTTAAGTAATAAATTGTAAGCATAAGGTTGTTGTGGTGATGCGCCTGCGTGTGCCCCTGGATGATCGCTTAGGTAAAGCAATCCAGTCATCTTGTCGCCTTCGCGTCTTACAATAGATTTTCTTGGAAGTGCTTCTGAATTAATCCAGTTACCAGAAAGTGTTTCATCGTATGCGGCATCGTACATTGATTGTACGCCAGTACCACTACCAGTTGGAACATTAATTTTTACTCTAGTTGCATCATCATCATTTTGTGCTTCTTCAACGGTTGAATGAATACTTACTTGATTTACACCAACATATCTTAAATAGTATGTTGTCCCTGATACTAAGCCTGTTGCATTTGTTCCTGTTGAATTATATTTGTATGCAATACCATTTGCACTTACTTCAAATCCGTGTACATTTGATACAGCATTTCCGCTACTGTAACTTGAAATAATAAATGTATAAGCATCACCTGAATCAGGTTCTAATCTTGCTCTAATTTGTCCTGTAGCACCTGGGCCACCTGCTGATCGTAAATAACGTCCGTCACTATATCCTTTAGTAACAACTAAATCATCTACAGTAAAACTTGTACCGTGTGTTACATTTAATGTATTCACAGCCGCTGTAGAAATATTTGGATTAGCAATAGCTTGGTTTGCCGCATTCAATGGCCCACCTAATGACGGAGTTTTATCAGTACTGATAATTGTTCCGGTATTGCTAACTATAATGCTGTCGTCTGCTAATGAATCAATTGTAATACCTAATCCACCTGTTAAGGTTTTCATAAGTATTTGATCACCAGCCGCATTTGATTGCGGAATTTTATATGCGCCTAATGCATCAGGAACATCACTTAACGCTCTAAATGATATTGCACCGCCTTGTCCAAAGACAGCATAAAGTTCTGTAAAGTTTTCATTAGCTTTACGGAACGATTCACGTATACTGTCACCAGTACCGTCGTTGCCTTCTACACCTATATTAATATTTGCTTTTGACATACTTTAAAATCCTACCGATTCACCGCAACCACAACTTGATGTAGTTGCTGGGTTTTCAATATCAAAAAATGAACCAAAAATTTCTTTTTTATAATTAATTGTAGTACCTATCAAATACATTTGGCTCGTTGCATCAATACAAAAATTTCCATGATCTAATTCAATAACTTCATCTTTATCTTCAACTTCGTCTGACAAACTCCAGTCATATTGCATACCTGCACATCCTCCACCCTTCATAGAAAGGCGTACAACGGTGTTATTATTCTCTGTGAGCATCTTATTCATATGCTCTCTAGCCGACGGTGTTAATGTTACGATATCTGTCATTGGCTTCCAATTCCTTTGTCTCAGTATTATTTATCAAATAGTCTAGTATCCTAATGTAATTATAAATAGTTATATGTTTATACGAACAGAACAGACTATTCAATACTTTATGCGTAAGGGTGTAAAAGGTGATCACCATCCTTATAAACGCAAAAAGACTATAGTAATATTTCAGTGTGATAGTTGTAATGAAGAATTTATACGGGATAAAGGGCGTGTTGATCCTAAAAGACTAAATGATAATTATTCGCATGTCTGCCCAAAATGTAATCCTAAACGATTTGCCCAAAAGCGTGGTGTTGAACAACGAAAAAGATTAAATTTAAGGGTAGATAGTATGATCGACATTAGCAAAATGTAACATCGATCAAACTACCGGTAATCTAGATTATTCTGATTTCCAAATATTATATGCACCCCAAGCCAAAGCTCCCCAAATAAGGACTGTGGTAAGAGGCATAATACCTAGAATAACAACTAGAGCGGCTCCGCCAATAATAATGCCGTTCCAAGATGTGCGTTCTTCGAATCTTCCTTTGATCCAATCAATCATAGTAATTACTCCTATAGTTTTTTATGTAACTGCGATACAAGTTTAGATTTAACAAGTCGTCTATCTAGTTCAATACCATGCTTTCTTCCTAACACTTCTAAATCTTTTTTAGTCATTTTAGAAAGTTCGCCTTTAGTAAATAACTTTTTGGCTTTCGCTGTAACTTTAGCTACTGCTGGAGCCATCGTTTTTTCCGACCAGTGTTTAGCTGATGTCGAATTAAGAAATGCTGATTCCTTAAATTTTGGGGCTTCTACAGTCTTGTTTGAGAACAGTTTTTTAAACCAAGTAATCATAGTCGTTTGTCTCCTTTAAAATTGTCGTATGTATATTTATCTAGAAGATAGTCTTAGGCTTTAATATCGACTTTTTTGCTAGGCTTTTTTGAGTCAAACGGCACCTTTTCTTGTAATCGATGTTGATCTAGCTTTGTGTTTGCTATCGGTTCTACTTTTTTAAGTTTATCTGTAGATAAAGTTCCAGTCATTCTCATAACATTTGCCATAAAACGTCCCATACCAATTGAGTGAAGTATTTTCATAGTTTTATTTTAACCTGTAGTTGTTTAATTGTTGATTTTAATAATTTCGTATAATCAGGATTTGTTGAAAATAGAGTTAATGTATCAACTAACGTATTAAAATTATATAATTTGTCTTCAACCATTTCTGCTCTTACAATTCTAAATTTTTCGTATGCTGAATGTGTATTCAATAACCGTACATATCCTTGAATTGATTGACACTTTGTTTTATATACTTTAACACCCCATACTGCATTTGGATTATCCTTAGGCTTCATTTGAGGTAATTTAGAATTCCATGTTCTTACTCCAAACAATGCATTTCCTTCTATTGCAAATCGACTAGTTCCCCAACCTGATTCTAGCCCTGCTTGAGCTTCTACAAGTAAAGATGGAAGTCGTTGACTATGCGGTGTTGTAAAGTTTAAATAATGAACACATTGTCGTACTGCTTCAATAAATGTTTTCTTATTGTTGTAAATAAATTCAGGTTCATGTAACCCTAATTCAATTGCTGTTTTTGATTGTTCTAATTCTACACGTTCTGTTATTTTATTAAGAATATAATAGTTTGGTTTGAAAGTACCTACACCGAACGAAACGGCACTTAATACAAGTACTGCTAAGAACCAGATAAAATATTTTATTTTGTTATTTTTAAACATTTTTTTCATACTATAGTACTATAGCATAGTTTAGGTTTTGTGTCAACTAAAATTAATACCAATTTTCTTTACACCAAGGATCTATTGCATCTTTTGGATTTGGATCGCCATGAAATACTGCAACACTTGTTTCGGGTAATATTTTGGGTTCACCAGGTCTAGCAAAATTCCGTTTTCCAGTTATTCGAGACATTTCAGGTTTACCACGCATTTCCCATTTATAACTTTGGATCCATTCATCAGGCCAAAAATTGAAATCTGTTTTTACATTGGCATATAACCAATCTTGGTCTCCATGATACCTTGCCGCATGATATTTTGGATCAGTCATGAAGCGTTCATATACTTGACTGTGTTGTCCTGTATTAAAACGAATAATACTTGAATTCATTCTATCCCAATTGGATTGGACACATCTATTAAAATCTCGTATAACACAAAATTCACCAGGTTTATATGTAAACAATTTATCAATATTATTAAAAATAATAACATCTAAGTCTATGTAAAGAATTGTTCCTTTTATAGGTAGTCCTGGATTAAAAAACATAGGTTTATACCACCAGCCACTAATGTTTGGAATTGCAGGTAATGGATGAATTTCTATGCCGGGGTTAATCCCTTGACCGTTTTCTGTAAAACACGCAAAGTTAAAAGGAATAGTTAAGTTTCGTAAGAGCATGTTATATAAAACATTAACATACTCTGCACTATATTTGTCGCCGTGCTTTAGACATACAACGTAATTGGCCACGTACTTCTCCTTATACCGGCGGCTTGGAAGCAATTGCCCCAATACTTAATGTAACTCTAGGACAAAATGGAATGGATTTGTGTGGAGTTAATCTAGGAAGAAATAATGCATCACCAGTTTTTAAATGCCACATTTTAAATTCATCACCTTCTTCAGTTGATGTTGGCATACATACTTCACCGTAGCCTTGAATTAATAGTACTGATT
>Ga0209709_10003581_pt1 | contig 12792 bp, 11 predicted proteins | sample ArcticOcean_MG_C_2_FD_187435 | JGI IMG/M metagenome (GOLD analysis project Ga0209709, IMG submission 187435) | Marine microbial communities from western Arctic Ocean - ArcticOcean_MG_CB4_136 (SPAdes) (version 2) | ecosystem: Environmental > Aquatic > Marine > Oceanic | place: Arctic Ocean... | reverse complement strand
TTTTTTTATTTAATGCTTAGTCAGCACTTGCAATGATCTTAGCATATTTAGCTTGAGCATCCTCAGCACTCATATACAAATCACTCCAAAATGTTGTCATCAGTTCATTAATCTGATTGCTTGTATCAGGTGAAAGAAGAATATCTCCTGAAGGCAGAACATTTCCACCTGCAAGAATCTTCAAACCTTTCTGCATACAATCATTCGCAGTTGACATATCGATGTCACCACGGATTGGCAATGAACCTTTCTTCAGGTTAAAAGCGACTTGAACTGCTGGAGATACAAGAAGTGCAGCAAGCTCTTTTTGAGCTGCTTCGACATCCGCATCATCCTGAACTGGGAAGTAAAAAGCGTCTCCTCCAGTGTCCAGTATTTCACGATTTCCTAAACCAGGAAGACATGAATAATCAGTTCCAGCAACAGAGCCAGCTACGCTAAACTCACCTTGCGCCCAGTCTCCATGAATTTGACCACCTGCTTTACCAGTTATTACTAGATTAGTAGCCATATTCCAGTCACCAACGTTTGATCCAATAGCCATTTTACGAGCATCATCAAAAGCCTTCCATACACGAGCATATTCAGAACCACCCGCAACTGTAGCGTCTTTATCGCGATTAACTGCATACCAAGCATCTTCACTAACTAGTGCTGTAGCTAATACACCAAAAGTTAGGCCAGTTTGCCATCCCTGCTGACCTTGGGCCAAAGGAACGATTCCGTTAGCACGAAGTGCAGGACCTGCAGCCACAAACTCATCCCAGTTTGATGGAACAGCTACACCAGAACTTTCATAAGCTTCATGACTTAGCCACAACCATTGAGCTGAGTGAATATTCACAGGAGCACAATAAACACGACCATCAACAGTACATGCGTCTAGTAGATTGCTTGGATAGATAACATTTCTCCAGTTGTTTTCTGAAGCAACATCAGTTAAATCCAAAAGTAGTCCAGCTTCAATTAATTCTTCAGCTTGACGTCCATGGTTAAGTTGAGTAGCTCCCATTGGCTCACCACCAATGATTCTACTGATAATAATAGGTCTTGCAACACCGCCTGAACCGGCAATCGCACCATCAACCCATGTGTTACCAGTTGCATCAAAAGCTTTAGCAAGCTCTGCAACAGCATTCGCCTCTCCACCTGATGTCCACCAGTGTGTAACTTCTAGTTCAGTTGCTGATGCTACATTGACCACACCTGTTATAAGTGCAGTTGCAACAAGAGCTGACCTTTTTATCATTTTTCTCATAGTCTCTCTCCTAATTTTAGTTAAAATACAAAAAATATTCCATAAGATAGTAAATAATGGAACCGGTTCCAATTATAAATAAATTAATTAATCACTTATGTGTCAAAGTGTGTCAAATTGTAATGTTTAATATCAGAGTTTAATTTGAAAAATAGCTTACAATTAACTATAAAATAGGATTTATCGATAAACTATGAGTTATTATGGCAACAATTAGAGATGTAGCAAGGCTAGCCGGTGTTGGAATTGGAACTGTTTCCAGAGTACTGTCTGAAAATGGATCTGTTTCTCAAAAAACCCTCACAAAAGTTAATGATGCTATGACCGCACTTAATTTCACCCCCAACAGCTCGGCGCGCGCATTATCCTCAAAAAAATATAACAAAATTGGTATTTGGGGCACTGAAACTTCTGGCGAGCTTGACAGGAAAACTCTTATAAAAATTGAACACGAATTGGAGCCATTTAATATCAAAATAATTGTTACTGATGGTGATAAAAAATCTTTAAAAAACAATATTCATGACAACTCTCAAACAACACACAGAAAATCTATTGAAAATATTTTTAAAAGTGGCTGTGATGGCTTAATCATATGGGGGTCTGATATTTCAGCTCTTGAGATTATTCAAATTGAAAATGAATACCCTAATATCGTCCTACTGAATAACAAAGTTGAGCTCTTGCCAGATAAGAGTTTTACTTTTGACCATTATCAGGCAGGTTATTTTGCTGCTAAAAATTTAATTGATAATGGTCATACAAAAATTGCATGCATTACTGGTTGGCTTGATGTGGATGATGGAAATCTGAGGCAACAAGGATTTTTAGACGCCCTTAATGACAATAATATTCATATCCCAAACACTCTAATTTTTGAAGGAAATTACACTTTCCGGAAGGGTTATGAAGGCGCGTTACATTTATTAAATCAAAAAACTCCCTTTACTGCTATTTTTTGTGGAAATGATCAATCTGCGATGGCAGCAATTTCAGCACTTACAAAGAAAGGATTTAATGTGCCTAATGATATTTCAATTATGGGTTACGATGATATGAATATCGCATCCTATACTTTGCCCCCATTAAGTACTATTCAGATGCCTTTTCAGAAAATGGCTATCTCTGCAACTAGACGTCTATTAAATCTATGCTATAACTTAGATCTAGAAGTTAATTATGATTTTCCAATTAAACTAATTAACAGAGAGAGTGTCAGAAATTTAAAGGATTAAGTTTAATCCAGCCCTTGAAAGGGCTTTAGTCATAATGGAATTATAATCGACTTTATCGTATTCTTAAACCTGAGTTAGGGTCAAATAATATAGCCTTACTGGTATCTACTTGAAGTTCAAATCCCTTACCCGCAGAATTTCCAGATTCCGGACTTAATCTTGCCATAACCTCATTTTCATTCCATTGACCTATCGCTACAGTATCTGCGCCCATAGGCTCTATAACTTCAACATCAAATTTAATTTTTTGAACAAATGAATTATCAGCAACTGAAGGTTGAATTTCAGTGAGCATCTCTGGCCTTATACCTAACAAAACAACATCTAAATTTGATTTAATTAGAGCCTCAGTACATGGGATTATTAATTCATATTTTTGCCCTCCACTCTCAATTATCAAGTTTTGGTCTTTAACAATACATTCAATGAAATTCATCCCAGGCGAGCCCATAAAATCAGCAACAAAATGACTTACTGGATCATTATATATTTCATAGGGCGTACCTATCTGTTGTAACTCTCCATCTTTAAGGACTGCTATACGATCTGCTAAAGTCATTGCTTCAATTTGGTCGTGAGTGACATAGACTATAGTTGTTCCAATACGTTTATGTAATTTTTTGATTTCAGTGCGCATTTCAACTCGTAGTTTCGCATCTAAATTTGACAAGGGCTCGTCAAAAAGAAAAACTTTTGGTGAGCGAGCGAGTGCCCTTCCCATTGCAACTCTTTGGCGCTGACCACCTGAAAGCTGTCCTGGCTTTCTGTCTAGTAAGTGATCAATTTGCAGAAGTTCAGACACCCTTTTAAGAATAGATGCTTGTTCATCTTTTGGTACTTTATTCATCTCCAAGCCAAAGCAAATATTTCTTGCAACACTCATTGTTGGATACAAGGCATAAGATTGAAATACCATAGCAATGTCTCTATCTTTTGGAGACTCTCCAGAGACATCCTTTCCATCAATGATGATTTCACCACTATTTAACTCTTCAAGTCCAGCAATCAAGTTCATTAGAGTAGATTTCCCACAACCTGAAGGGCCAATCAGAATTAAAAACTCACCATCTTTAATATCAAGATTTATATTTTTTAGTACTTCGGTTGAACCAAATGATTTATTAATTCCATTAAGACTTATGCTTCCCATTTTGTTATCCTGTTTTTATTAATTGTTTTAAGTTCTAATTAATGTCATCATATTTATATTGACATATTTAATCTATAAATTTACTATTTATCCTTTTACTGCACCTGCAGTAAGACCACGAACAAAATATTTACCTGCAATCACATACACTGCTAGAGTTGGAAGTGCTGCAATAATAGCTGCAGCCATATCCACGTTATATTCTTTACCGCCAACTGACGTATTAACTAGATTATTTAGAGCGACAGTGATTGGCTGCGTTCCAGAGCCTGAGTACACAACTCCGAATAAAAAATCATTCCATATTTGAGTAAACTGCCATATTATTGTTACTACAAATATTGGGGTAGATAAGGGGATAAAAATATGTCTAAAAATTGCAAAAAATCCTGCGCCATCGAGTTTTGCCGCCCTTACTAGCTCTGTTGGTATTCCTACATAATAGTTACGGAAAAAAAGTGTTGTAAAAGCGACTCCGTATATGACATGGACTAGCACTAAGCCCGTAACTGTGTTTGCTAAGCCTAGCATTCCTAACAACTTTGCCATTGGCAACAGAATGACTTGGAATGGAATAAAACAACCAAATAATAGTGCTCCAAACAAAAACTCGCTACCTTTAAATTTCCATTTAGCTAAAGAATAGCCATTAAATGCACCAACAATCGTTGATATTATGACTGCTGGAAAAACAATACGAACACTGTTCCAAAAATATGGCGCCAAGCCATTACAATCACTACCTGTACAGGCTGATGACCAGGCCTTCTTCCAGGCATAAAAGGTTGGATCAATAGGAAGCGCCATCAAATTTCCGCTTCGAATTTCTTCAATATCTTTAAGAGACGTTGTAAACATGACGTAAAGAGGCGCTAGATATATAAACGCAAAGAAAATCAGTATCAGATAAATAAACGTGCGACCAATATTATATTTTGTTAGCTTAAAACTATTCATGATTTTTTCTCTCGTAATTCAGAATACAAATAAGGAATTAAAATAGCTAGCACACCAAACAACATAATCATAGCGCTTGAAGCGCCAAGACCAATTTGTGCCCTATTAAAGGTAAATGTATACATAAAATTAGCAGGTAAGTCGGATGCATATCCTGGACCACCTCCTGTAAGTGCTTGAACTAAATCAAAACTCTTAATAGCTATATGAGTAAGAATAACAATAGCACTAAAAAAAACTGGCCTCATTAGAGGTAATATAACATGCCAATAAAGCTGAATTGTTGATGCTCCATCGATTTTAGCGGCTTTAGTTAGGTTTTCATCTACTCCGCGCAATCCTGCCAAAAAAAGCGCCATTACAAAGCCACTTGATTGCCATACAGCTGCAATAACAATGGTATAAATTGCCATATCTTGCTCGACAAGCCAACGAAATTCAAATCCTACAAACCCCCAATCATTCATTAGCTTTTCAATTCCTAAGCCGGGATTAAGGATCCATTTCCATGCGGTACCTGTGACAATAAAAGAGATTGCCATTGGGTATAAGTAAATTGTTCTTATTGCTCCTTCGACACGAATTTTTTGATCAAGAAAAATTGCCAGGAGTAATCCTAAAACTAGTGCAATAACAATAAATAAAATTAGAAAGATAAAAAGATTATCAACTGCTACGTCCCAACGAGGGTTAGCAAACAAGCGTCGATATTGATCGAGACCAACAAAGTCCCATTGAGGCATCATTCTGCTTTTGGTTAACGATAGTAAACCAGTCCAGACAATGAAGCCATACATACAAATAACCATTACAATCGTAGTTGGTGCTAATACAATTTTTGGTAGGTTTTTTTCTAGAAAATTTAGCACAATGATTTATTATATTATTTAATTAAAAAAATGGGGCACCTAATTTAGGTGCCCCTAATCTAAACTTCAGCCAAAAGTAAGGAGACGAATCAAAACTTTTGGCATTAATTTAGAAAACTAACAACTTCTACATTGCAGCCTTGATTGAAGCAACTAACTGAGCAACACCATCTGCAGCACTCTGATCAGAGTTGAAGAAGTTTGTTGCAGAGTCTGTTACCGCACCACCAACTGCTGAAGACATCGCCATACCGTGAGCAAAACTTGGTACTAGAGATCCACTAGCAGAAGCTGAAACAAATGCGTCCATTGAATCATGAGCACACGTATCGAATTCAGCTCTTGAAACACCTAAACGCGCAGGAATAGATCCTTTGTTTAGATTAAATACTGTTTGGAAATCAGTACCCAAAATTTCAGCTGCCATTATGTTTTGAGCTTCAGTGCTTGCTGCATCTGATTGCGCAAAAAATGCAAATGAGTCTATGTTAAACGTATGAGCACCTGAAGTTCCTGGAGCTGCAGTACATACATAGTCAGTTCCAACGCTCTTACCAGCTACTTTAAATTCGCCTTTAGCCCAGTCACCCATTATTTGACTACCCGCTTTACCTTCAATTACCATTGAAGTAGCAACGTTCCAGTCACGTCCTGGTGAGTTTGCATCAACAAATTGACGTAAGTTTCCGAAAGTTTCGAAGACTTTTAAAGTTGTAGCACTGTCTAAAGCGTCCATATCTAAATCAACAAAAGCTTTGTTATAGTAATCAGCACCACCAACACCAAGAACAACTGCTTCAAATACAGTTGCATCCTGCCATGGCTGTCCACCATGTGCTAAAGCAACAAAGCCAGCTGCTTGTAGTTTTTTCGCTTGAACCATGAAGTCATCCCAAGTTGTTGGAATAGTAGCACCTGCGTAAGCATATACTTCAGGATTAGACCACATCCAATTTACACGGTGAACGTTTACTGGAGCAGCAACATATTTACCGTTGTGCTTCATTACATCAGAAACAACTGCAGGCAATAAATTGTCCCAGTCATTTGCTTGTGCAACGCCATCAATGTCAGCTAAAAATCCTAAATCGCCCCATTCTTGGATTGACGGACCTTTAATTTGAGCAGCAGTTGGAGGGTTACCAGAAATAGCTCTAGACTTTAAAACAGTCATCGCATTTTCACCACCACCACCAGCAACAGCGAAGTCAGTCCAGCCAACTCCAGCTCCACTTAGTTTTTCTTTTAGGTAATTTACACTTGCAGCCTCTCCTCCACTAGTCCACCAATGCAAAACTTCTACATCTGCAGCACTAACTGAAGTCGTACTTGCTAGAAGCGCTGTGGCTGCTAGCGTAGATATTGTATTCTTCATATTTTTCTCCATTGAAATAATATTAACTCCGCCCATCATTGAGCAGAATTAGTAATTAGTTTATTACTGGCTTTGTATCACATTGTGTTGATTTGTTACAAAATATGACAAATTGAAGCGAAGCGACAAGCTGAAGTTCTCAATTGGAAAAATAGTCTTTCTACCTTTGCAGTTGAAGAATTATTTACTTATGTCGAACTCAAATGGGACTCTAGAAGAATGGTGATGCTTAATTGGCGAATCATCTGACAGGTCTATTAAAAAGCTATACCAAGATAAATATTTTTTGCCTTCCTTATTACCTAAACAAAAAACATAACTACCCGTCATTAAAAAAATATTTTCAGTTAGCTTCTTTTTTATAGCGTCTTTAACATTAACCTCAACAGACGCATCTCCATTAAAAGCAACATCAAAATAACCTTTTATCTCATTATTACTTGCTAAAAGCTTTGGTAGAAAAGTCGGCAAAAGAGTTGCATGATCATGATACAAGTTCAGAATGGCTTTCATATCAGCATTATTAAAATAGTCTGCCCATTGCTCGATTATATTTTCAGGTGTCATAAATATATAAATCTTAATAAATTAATTAAGTATTTTAAACTAGGAAGCTTATTTAAAAAATAGATAACTTTTTTATGTTTTATTCTTTTGAATTGCATGATGGCGAACTTGCTATAACATCAGACTCTCAAGGAACATGTCTAAGCATTAAGCTGCCATTGCAGTTGGTTTTAAACTAATCCAGATTTAAGACCTCATAGCAGGCGCCCATAGTATGGTAATCAACCTTACCTGCAGGACTTTTAAGGTTGTCGTATTTCTTATTTTTTGAGTCTAAAATTCTAAACCAAGCCCCATATTCATGATCAACCATATGCTTCCAACTAAATTCCCATATACGCTCATACCATTCCCAATAGTAGTCATCGCCTGTTCGATTAGCTAATACTGCTGCTGCAGCAAGAGATTCCGCCTGTACCCAAAAATACTTATCATTATCACAAACATCACCATTGGGTGCAAAACCGTAAACAAGTCCTTCCGACTTTTCATCCCAGCCCATTTCAATAGCATCATCAAACAATTCTTGAGCTCTTGATACGAGCCAATCTTCATCCGCATGTCTTTCAAGGATAATTAGTAACTTTGCCCACTCAGTTAGATGGCCAACTTGAAACCCCCATGGACGAAATAAATCATCCGGAGTGTCTTTGTTGTATGACCAATTAATTTGCCAATTAGTGTCGTAATGCTCCCATATTAAGCCATCGGCCAAGCCTGCCTGCCTAATACAGATGTTTTTTGCTATAAGGAGTGCGCGATCTAAGTACTTCTGCTCATTTGTAGACTCAAATGCCTGAATAAGGGCCTCACAAGTGTGCATATTGGCATTTTGTCCACGATAGTTAGTGACTATTGACCAATCAGAGCTAATTTCATCTGAGTAAAGCTCATGATCTTTAGACCAAAAGTGGTTTTCCATTAAATCAAAAGTCTCTTCAATATAATTCTTGGCCTCTTTAATTCCTGCCTTATAGGCGGTTGAGTAGGCAAGCAATACAAATGCCAGACCGTAGCAATAATTTGTTGAGTCTAGCACTTCTTTGCCATTCATTGTCCATGCATAGCCACCGGTATCTTTATTAAGATGGTGCTTCCTTAAATAATCAATTCCGTGCTTAGCAGTGTCAATATATTCAACATTGTTGAATTGCATTGCAGCCATTGAATAATTAAAGATAAAGCGGGTGCTACTTACCAGGTGCCTAGTGTCAAAGTCATAAATACTTCCATCATCCTTAAAGTGTTGGAAAAAACCACCGGTTTCATTGTCAATACAATGAGGATGATAAAAACCCATAATTGATTTGATATGACCAATCAAGAACTCTTTGTCTTTAAAGTTAGGGTTAGTTATTTCATTCATTAGGCTGGAAAGTAAACTTCGACAATTAGTCCGCCGCCGTTTCGATCTTTAAGCTCAAGCTCGCCGCCATGAATATTTGCAATATTACGAGCGATACCCATCCCAAGGCCAGAGTGCGCGTCATTTAATTTATGCTCTAAACGGTAATATGGTTTAAACACATTCTCTTTATCGTTATCGCTCAAACCGGGCCCTCTATCTTTAATCTGAATAAAGACACCTGTCTTCTTTACTTGCCCAGTTACTTCTACACCTTCGCCATAAGTAAGCGCATTATTTATTAAATTAGAAAACATTCGCTCTATAGCTAAAGCCCGGCCTTTAATCACAATGTTTTGCTTTATATTCATTTTAATTGGCATTCCAAGGATTTCTTCTTTTTTTAAGATTGAAGCTAGCATCGTTGTAATATCAACTTGACTGGTATTTTCATGTTCTGCGCCATCCGTCATAATCTGAAGACTTCCTTTGACCATGGTTTCAAGATAATCTAGGTCGCCAATCAAGCCATCTTTAATAGTGCCATCTTCAATGTTCTCTACCCTTAAACGAGCTCTGGTTAAAGGAGTTTTTAAATCATGAGAAATTGCTGTAAATGATCGCTCCCTATCAGTAATCAATTTCTGGATGCGCTTAGCCATCGAGTTAAATGCCCCTATTGTCGCTACCATTTCTTTTGATCCTTTTTCCTCTAATTGGCGTGGATTACGTCCTTTTCCTAAAAGATCTGCTTGATGGGCCAATATTTTTAGTGGTAGAACGAGCCAGCGAACGAACAAAAAGGTAAACAAGAGTACTGTAAGTGAGACCGCCGAAAGATTAAAGATTCTCTCAGTGCTAATCCAATCAATTCCGAGTAGTAACTCCCCCTTAGGGACGACTGCAGCTAAATACATCCACTCATCTGCATCAATTGGAAATTGAATCACAACAAATGGACTTTTATCGCCAGGCTCTAAGAGTGCGAATCTTTTCCAGGTGGGTGAAAGAGATACCATCATGTTGTCGCCTGTTAATATTTTTAAATTATCAAAATCAACAAAGGCAATTTCCATTGAATTGATTTTTCCAATCTGGGCCGTCATGCTTTTTTGTAGGCTGTCTCGAGCCAATAAAGAAAACTCTGACTCTTCAATTGTATCTAAGTTAATAAACTGTTTGTTTACTGAGACAAAGAAACGGGTTCCCCCCATATCTCTTAACTGATCAAGAACTATGTGCCGGTACTGTTTTGGTAATTTTTCAAAAAATGCAATGGTTTGAGCTATGCGAGAACCCATAGCCTCAGAAAGCTCAACCATCCTTTCTCTTTCAGATGACTGAATTTGCCCTACCCACAGCCAAGTTCCTAGTAGTTGAGCAACTAGAATTCCAACAAAGAGAACAGAAGTCATTCTGGCGACAACTGTTTTTGGCATTAATGATTCAAACATGAAGGTTTTAATTTTCAACTTTTTAAAAGTAGGACGTATCCCTTACCCCTAACGCTTTGAATTATTTCACCAGTAAAATGATTACTCAATTTATGACGTAGCCTGCTTACAATTGTGTCAATTGAGCGATCCAACGGGTCTATCTTTCTGCCATGAAGGAGTTCACCAATTTCATCTCTACTTAAAACCACGCCTATTTGCTTATGAAAGACGCATAGTAAATCGAACTCTGTTCCAGTCAACTCAAGCTCATTACCATCAACAAACGCACTTCTTGCAGCATAGTTCATTACTATGTGATTATCTACATCCTCTTCTTTGACTTCTGATCGCCTTAAAAGAGCTTTAATTCTTGCTAGAAGTTCTCGTGGATTAAATGGCTTTCCCATATAGTCATCAGAGCCAAGCTCCAATCCTAGTATGCGATCTAAATCGTCACTAGCAGCAGTAAGCATAATAATAGGAACGTTAGATTTTTGCCTCAATCTTCTACATACCTCAAGCCCATCAATTCCAGGAAGGCCAAGATCTAGAACAACAAGACTAAATTTTGATTCATCGCTAGCCAAGAAAGACTCCCCATCAGAAAAGGCCTTTACTTCAAACCCGTTTTTTATTAGATACTGGTCTAATAATTTAAGGATTTCTGGATCATCGTCAATGATTGCGAGCTGCTTCATTTCAATCTTATTCTAATGCAATATTATAGAATATAGCTTAATAAAAAGCATTTATTATAAACAATGATAGGAGTTATACAGTTTTATAAATGAAAAATGACCTCATTTGAGGTCATTTTATTTACCAAAAAAAGCTATACACTTAAAAGTAGTTCATTTTAATTTACACCTATATTGCATTAATAAAAAATCTAAAAGATTACTTATGAGTCTTAAATTACTAATAACTCATTCCAACTTGTTGTGTATCTATTTGATCGAAAATTAGCTCTTGGGAGCCACCTATCATTGCCCACCTCACTGGCGTACTTAATTGACTCATTAAATCTTTTATTAATGCCCTTTATAGCGTTAGATTTTTTGCGAGCCAATACCTGTGGTTGACTATTTTGACTTATTGAAAAAAGATCTTGCTGTCGATAGTTTTTGCTTAAGTTGCTCAATATCACGCCTCCTTTATTAAAGGAATAACCAGGCTTGTAAATAAGCCTTAATATTTGAGATACTAATGGAATAATTTGAGACTCATCCTCAATAGCAATTGGCATTCCTACAGTTTTTGATAGGTGCGCGCAGGGTTTATCTTTTTTATGGGGGTTGGTATAAATAAAGACGGTCATAGTTGTCATTGCAAGCTTGTGGTTATTTAGCTTATTGACAGCATTTCTAGTAAGGGCAGTTAAAGCTTGGTTTAATTCATCAAAGTCCGTTAAATCAATACCAAAAGAGCGAGAGGATACAATCTGCTGCCTTGTTGGAGGAATCAACTCAATAGGAACGCATGAGTTGCCACGAAGCTCTTGATAAATTTTTTTTCCATTAACGCCCAAAAGGGTTTCAATAACGCCAACGTCTGCCTGATAAAAATCACAGCTAGTTTGAATCCCAATGCGGTTAAGCTTTTTAGCGCTCTGCCTGCCTATTCCCCATAAGTCTCCTACTTCAACGGATTGTAATAATTTACAATATCTTTCATAGGGCAGCTCGTCTATATCGAAAACGCCATTAAATTTTGAATATTTTTTAGCAATGCGATTGGCAAGCTTTGCCAGAACCTTAGTGCGACCCATGCCAATACAAACCGGAACCCCGGTCCAGCTTTTAACTCGAACTCTTAGAGATTGCATATGAGCCATCAAATTAAAAGGAAGCCCCGCCAAATCTATAAAACTCTCGTCAATAGAATACACCTCTTGGATAGGGGAATACTGACCAATAACCTTCATCACTCTTGACGACATATCTCCATATAAAGGGTAGTTTGAAGACTTTACTGCAACGCTATTCCTAGCAATTAAATTCCTTACTTTAAAGTAAGGAGAGCCCATCTTAATGCCCAATGCCTTGGCTTCGTTAGAGCGTGCGATAATGCATCCATCATTATTAGAAAGAACAACAATTGGCCTACCTTCTAGCTTTGGCTCAAAAACTCTCTCACAGGAGGCATAAAAATTATTACAGTCAACCAACGCGAACTTAACTGGTTTATTCATACTGATGTATCACTGAGGTTACAACGCCCCATATAATAAGTTCATCAGTGCCTCCAATTTTAATATCTTCAAAATCAGGATTTTCAGCTTTAAGAGTTATATTTCCTTTGTATTTGTGTAGGCGCTTAACAGTGAACTCGCCATCAACAACTGCGATGACTATCTTTCCGCTTTTAGCGCTCAAAGACTTGTCAACGATTAGTATGTCGCCCTGCTGGATTCCAGCACCTAACATTGAATCTCCCTGTGCTTTCACAAAAAAAGTAGCCTCTTTGTGATGAATAAGGTGTGTATTCAAGTCAAGCGCGTCCTCCAAATGGTCGTCTGCTGGGGAAGGGAATCCCGCCTGCACTCGAGAGGTAAAAATTGGAATCGAAAGCTCTGTTGGATTGTCTTTAGTTAAAAAGAC
>Ga0209709_10003577_pt1 | contig 12801 bp, 10 predicted proteins | sample ArcticOcean_MG_C_2_FD_187435 | JGI IMG/M metagenome (GOLD analysis project Ga0209709, IMG submission 187435) | Marine microbial communities from western Arctic Ocean - ArcticOcean_MG_CB4_136 (SPAdes) (version 2) | ecosystem: Environmental > Aquatic > Marine > Oceanic | place: Arctic Ocean... | reverse complement strand
ATTATATCTCCACAAGGTCCTCATTTTTGTGAATTCTTCATTTAATTTCTTCTTATCTTTTTTATTAATCTCACCTTTCTTTTTTTCTGGTTTAATCCCTCCGGTTCCTGCCAGAGGATTTGGTGGTGGTGTTGGCCCTCCTGTTGATGGTGGCGGTGGTGTTGGACCTCCTGTTAATGCTGGTACATTAAGTGATGGACACCCACACTCATTTGCCTGACATTGTGCCCAAGATATTTGTTCCGTTTTTCTCGATATTTGTACATTATTTAATGGTACTCCAGATGCGTTAACCCCACTGTTCAATTGATTAGTATTCCAATTAACAACATTTTGTAAATGTTGACATCCAACACTATCCCATCCAGTTTGTCTTAAACCTAAGAAAGTTGTCCAAGAACTTTCTCCTCCAGTATTTAATTCTGTATCAGCACATGGAGTGTTCCAAGCAATAGTACAACTTGTAGTAGAATTAGCGTTATTTACAGGTGGACATCCTGTTTGTATTTCAGGAAAGTCTTGGGTTCCCCATGGAGAAGATCCTGAAGGTGTTATCTCTGTAATTTCAAAATAGATTGGTCCATTAGGGTCTGATGCTCCAGCGTCAAGAACTTTCCCAACATAAGTCTGATCAGGTACCACTCCATCTATTGTAGCACAAGGCCATTCTCCACCACTACTAGGGTTATTACATTGTACGGTCTTTACATTCATACATGTTGCTGTGTTTGTATTACCACTTTGACACACAGCCTGTGCGAAACTTTGATCAGTAAACCATATCTGATTAGTTGTTACCGGTATTCCTGAATTAAATCCGATGGTATTACCATAGTTGATAAACGGATCAATATCACTGTCTGGTTGTCCATATTCATTTTGGTCTATTCCTGAACTCCAATAACTATATCCAAGTTCTACGAATATATCATTATTACCAAAACCTATATGAGGAACTGCTTGGATGTTGTTAGATGGGAAAGCGAAAGTAACCATTTGTCCTCCAAAACATGAATACGCATCTATTGTACCACCTTGTGTAATACCACATTGTATATTTGGAATGTCTGCTGTTGCCCAATAAAATATGTCATTTGGTTGTGACCACATGGGTTGACTCATTGCCCCAACCAACTGAGTCATCGATGGTGGAGTTGTTCCGTTTACATGGGTTATCTCAGCACCACATCCCAACCATCCATTAGCAATAGCTGTTGGCCAGTTTGAATTTGGGGTCATTGCGACTACACCGGAAATATGTTGATTGACAGCATTTCCCCACGGATATAAAGGAGGATAAAACACCTGTTGGTGTACCGTATTTCCACTACAAATATAGCAGGTAGCCGCGCTTTGTTGTTCCATTAAAAAACCCTTATTAGTCAAATCCCTACTTTCATGAAGCGTATTAGCCCTTGCAATATGATCTCGTTTGTTAAACTTTTGTCTTCCCATTTCTTCTTATTTATGTCTCCAAAGAGACTTCATTCTATTTATTTCTTCCTTTAACTCTTTCTTCTTTTCTTTTTTCTTCTTTTCTGGTTTTGCCTTATCTACTGGTGCCGGTGATGGTGGTGGTGTTGGACAAGTACTAGAAGTCATATTAATACCTGGTGTTTCACTAACACCAAATATACCAGGATCACTAAAACTATTTAATGTAAATGTTAAAGTCTTTACTCCATCATTATAATCGAAGATTTGATTTAGGTCATTTTGATCACACATTTGACCATTACACTGGTGTGTAGCACTCCCTGCTTGAAATCCTGCTCCTACTTGACTAGTTGGGTTCGAACAGTCACCAACACAATTACAAACTGTCCCAGTGAAACTTTCATGAGAATCCTCGGTTGGTCGATTACCAGTTCCTGTTAATGGTGGCATATTAATCGTACACCCACATTGTATTCCTTGGCATTCTGCCCATAATCTTTTTTCTGTTTTTCTTGCAATTTGTGTTGGGTTTAATGGTGTACCGTTACCTGTAACTCCTGAATTTAATTGATCAGTTGTCCAATTAACAACATTTTGTAAATGTTGACAACCAACATTATCCCATCCAGTTTGTCTCATATTTAGGAAAGTTGTCCATGAGTTTTGTGCTCCAGTTAGCAAATGTTGTTGTGCACAAGGAGTATTCCAAGAAATATCACATGCTGTTCCTGTATTAGGGTCTGTTTGACAGGCACATATTGGAGCCGGCATCCATATCTCACCCTGAGGGCATCCTCCTGGAGGTGGATCACACATTATTCCATTACAGCCTGTATCACAGTCGGCTTGAGTAGGGTATATTCCCATTACATTTGTTTGTCCCATTTGATACGTTCCCACTGGGTGAGGACCTGTACATGTATTAGTACCTACTGGTCCAGCAACTCCTCCCATACATACATATTCTTGATTAGTACCACATTGAGCGATACAGTCTTGTTCAGTTGTAGAAGGACCTGTAAAATATGATTGAGGTTGTGTTGGTGATTGTACACAAGGAGTTCCTGTTGGGCTGATGTATTGACCGGTTGGGTCACACCACCAGTCTCCTGTTCCTCCTGCCCAATTTCCATTACCTCCACATGAAGCTAGAATTAAACCTGGCTCCCAATAATAATCATTAGCTGACGCCCCTGGTGGTAATGGCCATGGCCACGCAGTTACCCATTGATTTGGTGGTGGGTATGGTCCTCCACCTGGAATTAAACTCCCAGAGTTTGCTGAAGCAACATAAACATTTGTAACACCTAAAGTCGGGTCTAAATGACATACAACAGATCCTGGTGCATATGAGGTATTTGGATCATACGTTTGTAAACTATTAGGTCCTCCTCCTTGAGCGACTATTGAATCTGTGAAATTATCACTTAAATCAACACATGAAAGGTCACATCCTGTTGTTCCACCACCACATCCATTAGCGTTACAATCTTGTAGATCTATGTAAGGTCCCCCGGCATATCCTGTACCCATACTTTGTTGGTTACAGGTACCTATCGGTACTTGTATACATTGTCCAACTCCTGTAACTCCTCCACCACAACAATATTCTGAGGGTATTTGTGACCCTTGTCCAAAATTATCTGTCGTTAAAGCTAAATCATCTAAATTTATAATACCATCATTACTATCATAAACATCGCCAGGTTGTAACCAATTATTAACTACATGATCTACATCTTGTTGATCAACATAGCCATCACCTGTGGCGTCTCCCAGTTGTTGTTCATTAATTATACTTTTTTTGTTACGACTCTCGAATATCCTGTTAGAATTTTCTAAGTGGTCTCGTTTGTTAAATTTTTGTCTTCCCATTTTATTTTTTATTTATACCTCTTCTTCATCATTATGATAGTCATATTCATGAGTTACTGTAGTGTGCGATGGAGCTGGTTCTTCTTCTGGAGTATCCTCACCACCTTTAGGTGAAAAATTTTCTGCAGCAGTAAAACCAAGACCAGCCATTACAATCCATTGTAGTGATTGAAATAAGTCACTCTCAATTGTAAAATCCCAAAATAGATTTGCTGTGTATCCTATTAACATAAATAATAAGCAGATAAAAGTCACAAATCTCTTACTAGAAACTTTACCTTCACTACTTAACATGTTTTTGAAAAAATTCATAATTTTAATTTTTTTAGTTCCAGAATATTATTTTTCCTATTATACCTAATACAGCTATCCATAAGGACCATAGGACTTTCCCTGTTGATTTTCTAAAATCTGTATTTTTATTTACTCTTGATACCGTACCATTATCTGGATTTAATAATACTTTTTTAATCATAGTAATATCTTCTTGCATTTTTGCTTGGCCATCCTTAAGATAAACCATATCATTCTTCACTAATTTAATCTCACTATGTAGATTTTCGTTTGTTAATCTTCCCATTCTATTCTAACCCCTCAATTAAATAATGTAACTTACTAATATCGCTTATTACGTTTTCATCTATGAATCCCATTAAACTTACTTTTTTATAACTCTTTTTTAAGTTAGTGTGTAAAGTTGGGTCGTCATTCTCTACTATTTTTTTAGTTAATTTCTCCGTTGCTTTCTTTTTGTATGATTGGAAGAGTTTCTCATCCCCTTCTTTATTATCAATAATTACCTTTAATAGTTTTTTATCTGACTCTGTTAAGTCACTATATTTCTCATTATATTTTCTACTTACAATCTTACTTACTAGGGCAATTGGTACTGATGGAATTACCCTATTTTCTTTTTCCTTATTATTACTTAAAGCTTCTTTTACTATTTTTCTTGATTCATGTAAAGAATTTACATTCTTAGCTGTATTCATTAAGAAACATAGATTGAAAATGGATTCATTTACCTTATCTTTTTTTACTTTCCCTCCCAACCGTTTAAGTAACCTCTCTAATTTAAGATTAGACTCTATAATACTTTGTGTTTTATATTTTCTTAATGAGTTTATATTATGACTAATATAGTCATTAATTTCATTTTCTAATAAAACTGAATTTTTAAGATTATTGTGTATTGTGAATTGATCTGATAAGATATTATCAGTTTTGAGTGTTTTAATACATTCTTTTAGGATGGATGCACAATTTTTTTTATTAGTTGCGTATTTTTTAGAAGCTACAAAATATATTGAGTCTAGTAAGTCGCCGAAATTTTTCATACAGTATGTTTTATACAATAAATATAAAACTATTATGAAAGTTTATCTAAACTATTCTAAAAGTTTATCTAAACTACCTTTTAGAATCTCTAGATGTTCCTGAATTAAATTGCTTTTTTTAGAAGTTGGTTTTTTAGTGGTGTCCATTCCTACAGTATTCATTAAGTCTTCATAGTTTGTACTATCCTCCATAAGTTCATCTGAAGGTTCTTCTCCCCCATCAGAATCTAGGTCAGGCATATCCATATCCACATCCATGTCTCCCTCTCCTCCTTCTACATCAACAACCTCCTCTTCATCGGCTTCGACACCATAAAGTTTATCTACCTTGGTGAATATTCCAGTATTTTTTATAACTTCTGATGTATTTTCCATTTCAGCAGCCGCAGCTTTTTCCATTCTTTGTCTCTCAAGGTCTAATAAAATATCATCATCACTAAATCCTAATATATTCTTCTTAGCCCAAGTCATAGATGTCGCCCCAAATCCATTACCTGCGTCAGATACAGAATCTCTATATAAAGCAACTTTAGATTGGAATTGTTCTACTTTTAACATTTCTGCTTGAGTGGATGGGTTTTGTAATCTTAGAGTAAAATTTTCTAATTCATCTTCGAAACCTAATATGTATAAATGAACTATCGCAATCTTATTTAATTCTTGGACCATTGATTGTTGTACTCGGTTAATAGTTCTTGCAAATCTAATATCTTGTAAAGCAAGATTCTTACCCTCTCCTGATGGTTCGTCGAACCCTAAAAACGGTTTTGGTATCCGTAAGGCTGCCAACATCTTTTTTTGGATATACTCAATATCCGCAATTTGGTCTAGATTCCCAGCCCCAGGTAATGTCTCAATCGGGTTGGCCGCTCCGTCATTACGTACTGGAACAAAAAAGTCTTGATCAACAGCCAACGCGTTATATCGTAAGTCGACTTGTCCTGTATTGTTATCTACTGCGTGAGTTCTTTTGAAGTTATTAGCGATTTTCTGTACATAAGCTTGTACATCTTGGTCGTCAATATTACCAACATTAATTTTGAAAACTCTTCTCTCTGGAGCTCTTGTTACACGATATATCATCATAGCGTCTTCAGAGAGCAATAACTGTTTCCAAATTCTTCTTACTTTTTCTAACATAGAGGTACCATATGGTAATCTTCTATCATCCCCTAAAAGTCTAAAATGAGCCACTTCCCAAGCATTAAATGAAATAGATTTATTTCTCCACTCAAACTTAATATTTTTGTCTCGTTCTTCTTCTCCTTCTACCCCATACGACCCAGCCTTTCTTGAAGTTAGGTAACTACTTTCATCCTTTCTCTCAATTTCTATATTAGGTAACTGGGAAGCTCCAATAATACCTTGTTTTGGGTCAATTTTTAGGTAGACAAAATTATCCCCATATTTACAAGTATTTCGTGTCCACGCAGGTAAAACAGCGTGTAGGTCTAAAATTTTGTGGAATAGATTATCTAAGATGTCCCTTATTCTACTTGAGTCTGACTCGACTGTTAAAAGGGTTCCACTTTCATCGGGAGTACAACTCTCTTCTGCGTATATATCTAAAGCCGCTGCAATTTCTGGTGTAAACTCCATAGACTCAAAATCATAAAATGAAGCTAGTCTAGTTGTCTCATAATATATAGCTTGATTATAAAGTTCACTATCTACTTTATTCCATTGATTTCTAAGAAATGCTGTTTGTTGTGATTGTAATCGCTCCTGGTCATATTCTGATTTGGAGGGGGTCTTTAATATGATTTTATTAGGATCAACATTGAAGTTAGGTACGTCTCTTCTCATTGCTCCAGCACCAAATACTTGTTGTAACCTTTGGTATATTGTTAAATTTCTTTCAGCCATTTATTTGTCTTATTTTAATATAAATACTTATATATAATAATAAACCGAAAAGTTGACAAGATAAACCCTAATTACGTCTTCTTCCTGTCATATTTCCAAACAACCATCCATATTCTTTATATAATTGCCCGGGATGTGGTGTCATTGGGGCAAAAGGGTTCATCGGATCGTGTTGAGATGGGTTTGATGGGTTCTTTCCAGGATCGAATGATTGTGACATAGATTGTTTCTCTTGTGGAGGTTTAATTGCATTTACCTGAGCGTTTTCATTTGTCGTCGTCATCCAACTATCAATCATTGCTGCCGATTTATTCTTGTTTCTCTCTATTTCTTTGAATGTAGTATTTGCCACATATAACCCCATCGCTAAGGCCCATAGTAAATCATCATGGTAACCAACCATGTGGTCAGGTCTTCCATTTCTAAAAACAAAAGTACTCATTTCGGCAATGGTCCTCTCGGACCTTATTTTTACTCTGTTTGTTCTTATAGACTCTTCTAATTCACTAACAACAATTCTTCTATTGGAGTCTATATTAAAACCTGGATTTTTAGTCCTATCTCCATTTGGATAATGTAGTTGGGTATACCCCATTTCCTTTAATTTAAGAGATGTGGGTAATCCCACACCACCAGTAATATCTATAACTACATAAGCATTATAACGAATCCCCACTTGCCAAACATAATTAGCCAATTCATCAGGTGGCATCTTTCCATAAAACTCAGCGACCTGTTCCTCTCCTTCTTCCCCATCTAAACATACAACACTAAAAGCACTAAAATCATCTGATTGTCCAGTTGATACGTCAACCCCCATTATATATTTTTTACTAGGTTCAGGGTCTTTCCATATCCATAACTCTCTTAGTATTCCTTCTTTTCTTATCGGTTCTCTCCTATTTTCCTTCTCTTGTTGTTGTATCCAATCCTTGTCAATCACTGTTTCTCCAGATCCTAAGAAATCACAATTAATCTCTTGGTTAACAAGTCTCATGTTACCATTCATTTGTCTCACCATTTCCAAGTACCAAGGAGCTGTTGGTGCGTATCCATCTCTTACGTACCCTGAATATTTTTCAAAATCTTGTTTTTCATCTATTATCGTTTCCTCGCCTTCTTTTTCCCAAGATAATCCTTTATTAAACCTCGGATCCTCATACCATCTCATCTCAACTATCTTAAAATCGTTATTTCCTTTTTTTGCGCCATCATAGGTAGTATGATATATTGCATCATATCCATTTGGTGTGGAAACTAAAATCGCATCTCCCCCTGTTGAAAGGGAAGCCTGACAAGCTGCCCATACATCTTGACCTCCCTCAATAAAAGCCGCCTCGTCTAAAATTAATAACGATGGTGTATACCCTCTAAGAGCATCTGCAGAAGTCGCCACCGCTTTTATCTCACATCCATTACTAAACCTAACATGTTGTTTTGAATTAGTGTCTCCGATATCCACAGATATCCATTTAGGTAATTGAGAATGAAAAACTTTGGCCTTATTAAGAAATTCCATAGCGGTTTCTCTTTTATTTGCAAGGATAAGAATTTTTACAGGATTGTCGGCGTGAGCAAAGGATACCAACCATGTTATATAGGCGGCTGTTAAGGTAGATATTCCAGCTTGTCTATACTTAAGTACAATGTTATAACGATTTTTCTTAAAAGATTCTATTGCTTCTAGCTGCTTAGGAAATGGCTGGAACTTTACGTATGTTTGTTTAGTTTTATCAAAAGTTTCTAAATAATTCTCAATGAAGTATGCCGGCTCAGCTTTACACTTGGCCCAAAGCATTAAACTTTCTAATCTTTTATTTTTCATCTTTTCTACCATATACTATAAATATAGAGGGTTTAATAACACTTATAAAGATTTTGCTAAGACTGATCTTTTAGGAATTGTAATTCTTCAGGAGTTAGAAACTCAATACCCTTATCGGATATTTTATCCAAAATACTATCTATATCCATTTCATAAGAGTCTTCTTGGTTACTACCTTGAGGAAATAGGTCGCGGATATTAATGTCATCCAATGCTTCCATAGTTCCTTCAAATCCAGGGATATCAGCAACCGGACCGTTATCCTCTTCCTCATATTCACCTGTTGCGTCCTCATATTCATCTTTTTGAATGTCGTTTTTAATTCTCTTTGCTAAGTCTACCATCATTTGTTTTCCTTTATCACTACCTGATTGGATTTCTTTCATGAAGTCCAGAAACTGTTTTGCTGGCATTTGGATAATTTCAGTATATAGATGATTTTTAATGTCGAAGTCGTCTGCACCGATAGCATCAATAAATCTTTCCCATAAACCGGGCCCTAATCTTAGGTCCCACATTTCATCTTCTAAAAAATCAGTTTTATCCATTACCTTTTGTCTTAGTTCCTTATCTCCAGGTAAACCGTGTAAAGAAAGGTATTCCATAACTCCTTTGTGTAACTCGTGTACTAACACTGGAAATGTCATTCCTTTTGCTACAACTGTTGGGGGATCGGTTGATAAGTCAATCTTTTCTTTACCGAAAACTTGAGCTTCTTCTCCTCCTCCGCCACCCATCATCATGTCTGGCATAATCCAGTACATTAAATCATTGGCCGAAATAACCACACCATAAAGATTCATAAGAGTAGGGTCTATTGCGTTAAGTTCATCACTTACCATATGATACAAATAAAGAGATTTTTTAGCCGAACCTTGCATCATAGAATTAATAAACCTTCTTTTTGACACCTCCAAATCTAATTCTTCCATATGTTCTAGAGTTTCCTCCTCCATCTCAAAAGAATCCTCTTCGTCCTTAGGTTTTTGTTTCATGTCATCCTTACTCAACTTTTGCATACCTGTTATTTCAACATCAAACTGTAATGAACCTTCTGGTACATTCAAATCTTTTGTAACGATATCTATTGCAAGTTCTTCTAATTTTGTTTTATTAGCCGATTCTATTCTTAAAGTATTCTGTAAGGATTGCATCATCATTCCTTGTAACCCCATTAAATTCTGCATGTCCGTTGCATTACCTTCAACGCCTGTGTATCTCTTAAAAGTATCTACAACGTCTTTGAATCTTTTTGACGCTATCAATTCCTCATAGTTACTGTAGACCTCATCATCACCTACTTTAGGAAACGCTGGGTGGTCTTGCCCAAATGGTGTGTCTTGTGATGCTAATTTTGCCTCAATTTCAGGATTAATTCTTTCCGGTCTATCTCCATAATCTATTGGGGCTTCCATGACCCTGGTAATCATTTTCTTAATCTCGTCAAGACTCTTTGGTCTTACTGAAAAAGGGGCTGATTCTTTTGTAAGGTCTTTCTTTTTATATATTTTACCATTACTACCAGCCCTTGTTGTTAATTCAGAGATATACTCTAATAATTTTCCTTTTTTCATTTTTGGTTTTTTTATTTCCTCCAATTTCACTGAATCACTATGAACTGTGCCCATAATATTTACATCACCATGCATCGGAGTTCTAGGAACATCCCCCAAACCAAATCCTGGTTGAGTGTTCACACCCCATACCTGTAATTCTTTAACTCTTTTCTTTTTCTTTTTTTCTGGTAACTTTTTGTAGTCCTTTTTGGTCATTTTAGAACCTAATTTTTTTGCCGCTTCTGGGTTTGTAGCATATAGATACTTTTGTTGAGCTTTACTAGCAAATTTTTCTTCTAGTGTATTACTATAATTAACTTGATTTCTCTCCTCTTCAAATGATTCTGGGTCTTCCCCTAGTTCGGGACCATCGCTATCAAAATCATACGACCTCCATTGAGAATCGGAATCCCCATAAAAGGTATCGAATCCTTCATCTTCTAATTCAGGTTGGGAACCTAAAGGGCCTTTACTTTGAAAGGTGTACCCGCTTGTGTCTCCATCTTCTACATCTGCATATCCTCCCTGAAGTCCTCCCATAATCGATTCCGTTATTTGTGAAGCTTGGAGTTTTGCTAATTTTGAACTCCAGTTCTTAATCTCGGCATTTTTACTAGTGATTCTAGCTTGCCATTTAGCTTTTTCTTTTTCTACATCATAACCTTTTTCTGGTTGGGGTGTATTATTCCCCTTCCCTACTGGAGTAGGTGATTTCTTTTTTCCTATTTGTGGTATTCCCTTTGCCATTTTCTTCTTAAGATGTTAAGTCTGATAAAGCAGTATTAAGAGTCTCTATCTCTTTTTGTTTTGCCGCTATTTTATCATTCCAACTTTTAGACTCCAAAGCATTCTGATATTGCTTCTTTATTCCATCTAATTGTTTTATTAATTCTTGATAGGATGCTTTCAATGGAGCAATTGGGTCGTCTTGCTCATTTAATCGTGTATTTAATTTTCTTAATCCCATTTATCCTTTAAGATTTATATTAACTTCATTCATCGTATTTAATATTATATCTCTACTATAGAGCTTATCTTCTACAACTTTTCTACTTTCACCATAGTGGAAAGATAATCTTTTTATGTCCTCCATACCTTCAAAATCTTCCTGTAGTTCTTCCCACCCTAAAGCTATTATATTATCAACAGCGTCAAAAACTCCAAAATAGTTTGAGTCTTGGATTACTGTTAAGGTTATTTCTTTTGTGGTTAATGATCCCACAGATTTTATATAATGTGATTCTGGTGGTGAAGGGTGTCCATCTGCTGGTGTCTTATCCCACGATTCACCATCTACCAAATTTAGGTCTTTTTTATCGGTGAAAATAAATTCATATAGATTTTCCCCCTTATAGTTAACCCCCATTTTATTTATATAGCAAAGAAAGAACTCCATATATAAATTAATTTATTTTTGACCAATATAAGAATCAACAGTATTTTGGACGAACTTTCTCAGTGACACCGTAATATCGTCTGATGTTTCAGAATTACCATCACCATATAACATATCTTCTTCGATTTCCATACCTTCAAAATCATCAATATCAATATCTAATTCCTCATCCTCCATTCCACTATCTAACCCATCGATTTCCATCTCAGTGTCATCTTCTTCTTCAGGAGGGCCACCCGGCATTCCGATTTGTGGGGTTTTAGGTCCTCCACCAATACCTGGCATATCTGGAGTCCCAGGAATTTCTTGATCAGTACCTGCATTTTTGACTTTCTTAATTATCTCTAATTTATCTTCATCAGTTAATTCGCCGATATTAAGAGCTGAAAAAACAGAATTAACCACATATTTTGTTAACTCAGTATCAACTACTTGTTGTGCTTCACCTTGTCTTAACGCTTGTCCCAATTTACCGGTTAATGATTGTATTTCTTTTTCTGGTGTTTCTTCACCTCCTCCTAATTCTCTTTCGATCGAAGAAACCTCAGCATCAAAATCTACACCTCCAGCATTAGGTCCTCCTGGTGCTGGTGGTCCTCCTGGTGCTGGTGGTCCTGTTGGTGGTTTAGGCATTGTTGGTTTAGGCATTGTTGGTCCCTGAGGTCCTCTTCGTACTGGTGGTGGTGTTACACCTGTAGGTAGACCAGATAAATCAGGTGCTGCTCCTCCTGGTGGTGTTGCTGGTGGTGTTGCTCCTCCTGGTGGTGGTGTTGCTCCTCCTGGTGGTGGTGTTGCTCCTCCTGGTGGTGTTGCTGGTGGCATTACACCTGGTAGTGTTGCTCCTCCTGGTGGTGTTGTCTCTACTTCGACATCCACATCTACTTCTGGCGCCGCCTGTTCCATTTTTGGTCTTTTTAGAACAAATCTTTTATCTTCAAACAAGTTTACTCCTCCTCTAGAATTATAAGCCTCGTTTAACGAACCATGCATAAAATTCAGTTGTTTTAATGCTTCCGAGTAAGAACGATATGTAAAATCCGTTTTATTCTTCAACCCATTTATATATTGAAAATTGCCATTTATTGATTCTTTAATTATGTATTGAGCGTTTTCCTTAACTACCGCGTATGTTTTACCATTGGCAGCAAATGATTCTTTGATTATTTTAGGGTTTTTTGATCTCGAAGCTCCCCCTACTGAACCCATTAACTCATGTATTCTTGAAAGTTCTGTTTTACCTTGTAATTTACTATTCATTTCTATTTTTATTTTTTAATTTTATTTACTATGGAGAATAAGGTAAGTTATTTGCTCCACTAGTTGGATACGTAACATACTTAAACGCTGTTCCTCCTATTATTTCTTGGCGTTGACCATATGAATTAACTGTTGACCCTGACGCTGGATAACAATCACTACATGCGTAACACATTGCGTAAACGTCACCTACTTTCCATCCAACAATATCATGTCCATCGAATGCGTAATCAAGTGTGTCTCCTACTGCAC
>Ga0209709_10003575_pt1 | contig 12805 bp, 16 predicted proteins | sample ArcticOcean_MG_C_2_FD_187435 | JGI IMG/M metagenome (GOLD analysis project Ga0209709, IMG submission 187435) | Marine microbial communities from western Arctic Ocean - ArcticOcean_MG_CB4_136 (SPAdes) (version 2) | ecosystem: Environmental > Aquatic > Marine > Oceanic | place: Arctic Ocean... | reverse complement strand
AAATAAGTCCAACGTGTGCTATATAAAGACCAGCCCAACCAAAGGCAAAAGTTGTATAAGAAAAAATATATAAACTAAAAACAGTTGTCCAAACGAAGCTTAGAACTAATAAAATTTGTAATCTCACAGATCTTGGTAAGGATCTTAGGTCATTTTTACTATCATCAAATAAAATATTAGCAGCATCTATCATCCAGTTTTTTAATGATTCCATATTGATAGATTAGATTTATATTTGATAAAAACAAAGGTCAAATTGTCCCCGAATTATTAGCTTAAATTAGACCTTATTATACCCTCTAAGTTCGTAGAGCTTTGAGCACCTGAAACAAAATCTGCTCCTATTTCAAAGAAAGGCACTCCATTAATTTTTTTTTCCTTTGCAACTAAAATATATGAATTAACTTTTTCAATATTTTTTGGATTAAAAAAATCATTAATTGTATCTGCATTAATATTAAATTTTTTTCCAATTTTAATTAAAATTTCTTTATTTCCAATATCAAGTCCTTCAACAAAATATGATTGATATATTTTTTCTTTAACCTCGTTTTGTAGGTTATTTTGTTTAGCTAGTTCTATTAATAAATGTGAAAATACAGTATTGGGGGTTTTTTTTATATCATTAAGATTAAAATTTAGACCTTCCTTTTTAGCTTCACTAGCCATTTGATCATACATTGGTTGAGCAAACTTTTTTCCACCAAATTTTATTTCTAGATATTTGTCTCTTTCAATTCCTTCTTTTGGCATATCAGGATTTAATTGAAATGGGATATGCTCTATCTCAAAATTAGTTTTAGGAAATATTTTTAATGCTCTATTTAATCTTGCTCGACCAATAAAGCACCAACCACAAATTGTATCAGCAAATACTTTTATTTTCATTATCTTATGAATGAAGTTTTTTTTTATGAAAGTTAATAAATCTTTCAACATTTGATTTATTGAAAGTTTTGTTTTCTTCAAAAGAAACTTTTTTCATTGAGTAGGCATTACTTTTTGTCTGTCTAGACATTATAGTAATATTACCTTTGTATAATTTAAGTTTAACAACGCCATTTACTTTGCTCTTTTTAAGGTCTACAATTTTTTGAATTTTAAACCTTGCTTTTGAGTACCAATAGCCATTGTAAATAAGTTCAGCATATTTTGGCATAATTTCATCTTTTTTATGCATAGTTTCTTTATCTAAAGTAACAGATTCAATTGCTCTGTGAGCAGACATCAATAATGACCCACCTGGTGTTTCATAAACTCCTCTTGATTTAATTCCAATAAATCTATTTTCAACTAAATCAACTCTACCTATTCCATTTTTACCAGCAACTTCATTAAGTTTTTCTAATAAGTTTCCAGGCGATAATTTTTTACCATTTACCGTTATAGGATCTCCATTTTTAAAACCTATAGATACAAATGAAGCTTTGTTGGGTGCTTTTTCAGGAGATATTGTTCTTTGAAAAAGAAACTCTGGTGCAGCATTTTTTGGATTTTCTAAAACCTTACCTTCAGTTGAAGTGTGATATAAATTATCATCAATAGAAAATGGTGGTGCACCTTTTTTATCTGTAGGAATTGGAATATTATTTTTTTTTGCATATTTAATTAAATCTGTTCTAGAATTTAATTTCCATATTCTCCAAGGTGCAATAATTTTTATCTTTGGGCCAAAGTAATGATAGCCCAATTCAAACCTTACTTGATCATTTCCTTTTCCAGTTGATCCGTGAGAAACTGCGTAAGCACCAAATTTTTTAGCAACAGTAATTTGACGCTTTGCAATTAATGGTCTTGCAATTGAAGTTCCTAATAAATAAACACCTTCATAAATGGCGTGCCCTCTAAGCATTGGAAAAACATAATCTTTTACAAAAGTATCTTTTAGATTTTCAATAATAATATTTTTAACACCTAATCTTTTTGCATTTCTTATAATTTTTTTTCTATCTATTTCTTGACCGACATCCGCAGTGTAGCAAATAATTTCTGCATCATAATTTTCCTGAAGCCATTTTAAAATAATAGAAGTGTCTAGTCCGCCAGAATATGCGAGTACAATCTTTTTTTTAGATTTCATTTACTTAGCTGCAATTTGCTTTAGTAGCATTATATGCTTTGGTAAATCCTAGTAGGGAATAGTGGTCAATTGTTTGAGAACCTTTTTGATTGTATCCTGTAATCATAATTCTAGATCCCTTTTTCATAGTTTTGACCATTTTACTTTCGAGTTTATTATCTGTAATCCAAGCAAACCCTTCTTGAGCAATATCAAATTTATATTTATTTTTTCCAGAAGTAGCAGTTATAGAATTTTTAGTATTAAATTCATAACCAGCTGTAATACTTATTTCATTAATAATTTTTTCTCCCGGTCTAAAAGTAATGAATAGTCTAGCGTCTCGGGGATTACTTTTTGGCGCCTGTAGAACGGGTTTTGATTGTGTAAAGCACACCTTACCTTGTTCAGTATTAATAACATAAGTTTCCCAGTCTTTATGTGTACCCATCTTTTTAACTTCTTCAGCATTAGCCTGACTAACGAAAGTAGTTATGAAAACTATGATTATAAAGTTTCTAATTAGGGACATGGGTTAGGGTAAATTTTTTGTACCTCATCTATTTCTTTGATTACATTTTCATTTAAATTTATATTTATACTTTCCACATTAGTTTTCAACTGTTCCATTGTCGTAGCACCAATAATAACCGATGTTACAAAAGGTTGGATTTCTAAAAATTTTAATGACATTTGTGCTAAATCTAGATTGTTTTTTTTTGATATTTCATAATACAGCTCTATAGCTTTTTCAGCATTTTTATTATTGTATCTAGACCAAAAATCACCATCTCTTTCCATTCTAGAGTTTTTTGGTAATTGTTTGTTTCTATACTTTCCTGATAAATAACCACAAGCTAAAGGAGAGTAGGCTAATAATCCTGCTTGCTCTCTAATAGAAATTTCTGCAAGTCCAACTTCAAAAGTCCTATTAAGTAAATTATATGGATTTTGAACTGAAAGCATTCTTGGAAGCTTCTGCTCTTTTGATAATTCTAAATATTTAGTTAATCCCCATGGAGTTTCATTAGACACACCCACATGTTTAATTTTTCCTTGATCGATAAATTTTTTTAAATTTCCTAGAATATCTTCAAATCGAGTCCACTCACTACTGTCATCATGTTCATATCCTAATTTTCCAAAAAAATTAGTTTTTCTTTCTGGCCAATGTAATTGATATAAATCAATACAATCAGTTTTTAATCTTCTTAAACTTCCTTCAAGCGCCTCTGTAATATTTTTTTCTACAAACTGATTACCGCCGCCTCTTACGTATTCTCTCATTGGGCCACATACTTTTGAGGCCAAGATTACCTTGTCTCTCTTTTTTGTTTTTTCAAACCAATTACCAATAATAGTTTCTGTATGACCAAAAGTTTCTTCTCTAGGGGGAACAGAATAAATCTCTGCAGTATCCCAAAAATTTACACCCTGATCTAAAGCATAATCCATCTGTTCAAAAGCCTCATCTTGAGTATTTTGCTCACCCCAAGTCATTGTTCCAAGGCAAATTGTGCTAACATCTATGTCAGTATTACCTAGTTTTTTGTAATTCATAAGTATTAAATATTTTTAAGGTTTGTAAGACATCTTGAAATAATAGTAAAAGGCTATTATATATAGATTATGGAATTCAATAAACAAAATATACTAAATAAAGTAAAAGAAGCCCAACAATCAACGGTAGTAATGGATGAGGGCCTAAGAGCTTACATGTTAAAAGTCTACAACTACATGGCTTCTGGTATTTTATTAACTGGACTTGTATCTTTAATATTTTTTAAATTATCTGTAGTTACAGATGCTAACGGATCTATTGTTGCCCTAACAAGTATAGGAAATACAATTTTTCTTTCAGGTTTTAAATGGATTGTAATGCTTGCTCCGCTTGGAGTTGTTTTTTACATGAGTGCTAAAATTAATAAAATGGCAGCTTCTACTGCTCAAACAACTTTCTGGGTTTTTGCCTCTCTAATGGGAATTTCATTATCTTCAATATTTTTAACTTATACTGGTGCTAGTATTACTAGAGTATTTTTTATTACCTCAATCACTTTTGGTGCAATGAGTTTGTATGGATACACAACTAAAAGAGACCTTACAAAATTAGGATCTTTTTTAATGATGGGCTTAATTGGTATTATTGTAGCGTCAGTTGTTAATATGTTTATGAAATCTACGATGATGGATTTTGTGATTTCAATTTTAGGTGTTTTAATTTTTGTAGGCTTAACAGCTTATGACACTCAAAAAATTAAAAATATGTATGTAGCAAGTGACACAGGTGAGTTGATCGGCAAAAAAGCTGTAATGGGCGCCTTAACTCTTTACTTGGACTTTATAAATTTATTTATAATGTTATTGAGATTATTTGGCCAAAGACGATAGTCTTTTTACTTTTTAAGGTTTCTCCAATTAGTATTTTTAAATAGAATTTCTAAATCAAAAGAATTTTTTAAAACTTTACCATTAGAATCTGTAATCAAATATTTTAGGTTTTTATTACTTGGTTTGAAGTTTTTACAAATTTTATATAAAGCATTTTCAGTAGCATTTTTAAAAACACTAAAGCTCACCTGCCTGCTAGAAATATTTAAGCCATAGTCTTTCCATGATCCTTCAGAGACCATTTTTGCATACAAGTCTAAAATAACTTTAAGCTCATTTTTTTCAAAAAATTGTTTTTCTTCTATTTGATTGTGAGGATTATTAATGACTAGTTTTAAGTTTCTATTCATCAAGTTTGTGTTTATTAATTAATGATATCTGGAATGCAGTAAAGACAAGGGTTATTGGCAGCATACCCCACACTTTAAAGTTAACCCAAAACTCTTCTGTTTGTGTTCTCCAGACGCATTCATTTAAGATTGCAAGTGCAAAGAAAAAATACATCCATCTTTTGTTTAATAATTCCCAACCAAAATCGGTTAAAGCAATTGATTTACCCATAATTTTTTTTAGAACAGGTTCCTTTGTGAAATATTTTCCAAAATATAAAGCTAAAGCAAATAAAATATTAATAATTGTTGGTTTTATATAGATAAAAATTGGATCATTAAAATAAATTGTTAGTCCTCCAAAAAATGTAATTAAGATACCACTTATTAAAGGCATCATAGGTATTCTTCTTTCAAAAAACCAAACAGCAATTAATGCAATTAATGTTGCAACTATAAGTGGAGGAATTGCAATTAATAAGTTTTTATCATTTGTGTAATAATAATAAAAAAATATAGCTAAAGGCCCAAAGTCTGTGGCAAATTTAAGAAAAGATTTATTCACTTGACAGATATTAACATAATAAAAAAAATATAAATGTTTTTATTGATTTTTATTTTTAAATACCCATATTGATACTAATGGCAATTCAGAAAGCAAAATTCTCAATAGGAGATATTGTAAAACATAAACACTTTGAGTTTAGAGGTGTGATTTATGATGTAGATTTTGAATTTAATAATTCAGAAGAATGGTATCAATCTATTCCAAAAAATGTTCGCCCTAGAAAAGACCAGCCTTTTTATCACTTACTTGCTGAAAACGATGAAATTACTTATGAGGCCTATGTTTCAGAGCAAAACCTTCTTATAGATGATTCAGAGGACCCTATTAAACATCCATTAATTGAAGAGATTTTTTCTGGTAGAAAAGGCTCTAGTTACTTTAAGCCTTCCAATTAATTCATTTTTTAAACACAATTAATTCAAATCTTAGACATATATAGTAGTTATCTATAATTGTGTTCTGATCAAGAGTGTTAAATAAAGAATTATCCTTATTATCTCCCTCTGCATTCTTGATCAGGATGACTTTTCATAATAAAAATTAAATTACCTTTTTTTAATATATATAATTTAAAAATGTTTAAATCTTTTGAACCCAATAAAATTTTTTCAATTACCTCTAAGGCACCAAAATATGTTTTACTCTTATTTATTGTCGTCTTAACAGTTGGTTTAACTGAAGCACTAGTTTTATCGCCAGAAGATTACAAGCAAAGTGATGCAGTAAGAATTATGTATGTTCATGTCCCAGCTGCATGGATATCACTTGGAATATTCGCAAGTTTAGCCTTGTTATCTTTTGGAAGTTTTATTTTTAAAAATAAAAATTTTTCTTTAATTGCTAAAAGTTTAGCACCCTCTGGATTTGTTTTTAATATTATTGCACTAGTTACAGGTTCAATTTGGGGTAAACCAACTTGGGGTACTTGGTGGGCTTGGGATGCAAGAATAACCTCTATGCTAATTTTAGCTTTATTTTATGGAATGTATTTATTGGCTTGGAGAATTTATGAAGATAAAGAACAGGTAATAAAAGTTACTTCCTTGATTGCAATTTTAGGAGTGATAAATATTCCTATCATTAAATTTTCTGTTGATTGGTGGAACACACTGCATCAACCAGCTTCAATTAATATTTTATCAACCAACACAGCAATTCATGTATCAATGTTAATACCTTTGGGCATTATGACTGCGGCATTTGCCCTTTTTTCGCTACTCATTTTTTTGATGAAATATAATACTGAACTGATAAAAGTAAAAAATAAAGGATTAGATAGATTATGATAAATGAAATAATTTCAATGAATGGATATGGAGCTTATGTATGGTCTGCTTTTTCATTTACATTGATTAGTTTTACAACTTTATATTTTGTAACTAAATTACAACTTTTAAAAGAGCAAAAAAGATTTGCTTCTAAATTTGGTTCTCTAAATGTAGAGAAAGCTAGAGCTGCAAGAGCACAAAATATTAATAGAGAAATATTATCCAATACATCAAACATTTAACTAATAAACCATGTATGGTAAAAAAGTTAAATTACGGTTTATATTCTTAGCTTTAATTTTATCCTCAGTAATTTTAGGAGTTTTTTTAATTTTACAGTCATTAAAAGAAAATGTTGTATATTTTCAATCTCCATCAGAAATAAAGTCTTTAACAGAATTGGATAAAAAGAAGATAAGAGTAGGAGGGATGGTTAAAGAACAATCAGTTTTTATAAATTCTAATAAAGTTAATTTTATTATTACTGATTTTAAAAACGAGATTAATGTTATTTTTTCAGGAGCTGTTCCAAATTTATTTGCTGAGGGGAAAGGAGTAGTTGCTGAAGGTTTCTTAAAGGATAAGAATTATTTTTTAGCTACTAAAATCTTGGCAAAACACGACGAGAATTATATGCCCCCAGAAGTTAAAGAAGCTGTAGGAGATAAATAAATTGTTTGCTAATCAAATAGGTTATTATTCATTAATTTTAGGTTTACTATTTTCGGTTTTACTTTCTGGTGTTTCAATTAAAGACCTTAATAGTAGCAGTAAGAAAATTAATCAAAATATATTATCTCTATCATTTCTTCAATTAGTTTTTGTAATTGTAAGCTTCTTGAGTTTGATTTTGTCTTTTATATACTCAGACTTTAGTAATGAGACGGTCTTTAATAATTCTCACACTACAAAACCATTATTTTATAAAATTTCAGGAACATGGGGAAATCATGAGGGAAGCTTATTGTTATGGTTATTAGTATTAACTTTATTTATTTTTTTATTCTTAATTAAATCAAGAGAACAGCCTAAGAAATATAGAATTCTAACTTTATTATTTCAGCAAATAATAATTATTGGATTTTTTTTATTTGTATTGATGACATCTAATCCATTTAATTATTTATTTCCAATCCCCATAGAGGGTCTTGGGCTTAATCCAATTTTACAAGATCCTGCCTTAGCAATTCACCCACCAATTTTGTATTTAGGATATGTTGGAACATCAATAATATTTTCGTCATCACTTGCAGCTGTTATTGAAAATTATGTTTCAAAGGAATGGGGCCAGCATATTAAAAAATGGGTTTTAGTTTCTTGGATTTTTTTAACCATAGGAATTATGCTTGGATCAATTTGGGCTTATTATGAGTTAGGATGGGGAGGTTTTTGGTTTTGGGATCCAGTTGAAAATGTCTCTCTAATGCCATGGCTAACATTAACAGCATTATTACACTGTATTTTGGTGTTGGAAAAAAGGGTTGCACTAACTTCTTGGGTAGTAATATTGTCCATTACAACATTTACCTTAAGTATGTGTGGAACATTCTTAGTAAGATCTGGAATATTAAATTCTGTGCACACTTTTGCAAATGATCCTTCAAGAGGAATTTTTATATTAATTTTTTTATTTGTTTTAATTGTTTTATCTTTGGGAATATTTTTTGTATTTCACAAAGAAAATAATAAAAGTTTAAATAATTTCTTTTGGCTTAGTAGAGAAACTTCTATTTTAATAAATAACTGGTTTATGATGTATTTTTTATCTGTTGTTTTAATTGGTACAGTTTATCCAATTTTCCTAGATGTAATATCTAGTGAGAAAATATCAGTGGGACCCCCCTTTTATCAGAAATTAATAGTCCCTTTTTTAATACCATTTTTATTATTCATGTCTCTTGGACCAAGGCTTAAATGGATTAAATCAAAAATTGAGAATAAAAATTCACTAGTTATTACTTTTATAATTTCAGTAATGTTAACATTTTTTATAGTTAAAAATTTGACAACCAACTTACTTTTTTACACAATTTTAGTTTCAGCTGCTTTTTTCCTATTTTTTATAACTTTAAAAGAACTCTTTATTAAAAAATTTAATAATATTTCTCAGACGGTAGCACACTTTGGCTTTAGTCTATTAATATTAAGTATTCTTTTTAATAGTATTCTATCCTCTGAAATTATAACCAATATAAAAATTGGAGAAAGATATAGTTATAACAAAGGTGAAATTTTTTTTAAAAAAATAGAAGAAAAAAAAGAAAGTAACTTTAACTCCATCATTGCTTTTTTTGAAATAAAAGGTGAGAGCGGAAAAACTATTGAATTAAAACCTGAGATTAGAATTTATAATCAACCTATAGTTATTACTAGTGAAGCAGATATAAAAACAACATTATTAGAAGATAGGTTTTTAGTAATGAACCTTGTAAAAGGTAATGAATATTTTAATATTAGATATCAAATAAAGTCATTTATGATTTGGATTTGGATTTCAGTCTTGCTAATAAGTCTCGGCGGGTTAATGAGTTTATTTAAAAAAAAGATATGAAGAATAAGTTTAACTTATTTATTATAATTATTTTTTTAGGTTTTTGTTTTATCATTTTTTATAAAGGATTGGGTAATTCAAATACTTATTCACCTAAAATTAGTAATAAAAAGAATATACCTATTTTTGAAGCGAAAGATTTTAATTCAAATGCCTATCTAGATTCAGAAAAGATTTTTGATGAAAATATTTTTTATATTATAAATATTTGGGCTTCATGGTGTGTCCCTTGCAGAACAGAACACCCTTTATTAATGGAATTAAGTAAAAATCAATCAGTTAAATTAATTGGGTTAAATTATAGAGACAATTTAGATAATGCCAAAAATTTTATTAATGAATTTGGAAACCCCTATTCTCAAATTATAATTGATAATGATGGTACTTTGAGTGTTGAGTTTGGAGCTTATGGTGTACCAGAAACTTTTATAGTTGATAAAAATAAACAAATTGTAAAAAAATTTATAGGCCCGATCAACAAGGAAATAGTTAAAGAAATAAAATTGATTATTAAATGAAAATTTTAAAGATATTCATAGTTATATTTTTTACCATCAGTTTTTCTCATATTAAATCTGATGAAAAAAATGATGTAATGAAAAGTAAAATTTTAAAAAATATTCGATGTTTAATTTGCCAAGGGCAATCTATTTATGATTCAGAATCTGAGTTTGCCTCAAGTATAAAACTGATTGTTGATAAAAAAATTAATGAAGGAATGAAAGAAAAAAAGATATATGATTTTTTGAGAGAAAAGTATGGTGATTGGGTAATTTATGACCCACAATTAAACAAAAACACTTATGTTTTGTGGTTATTACCATTATTGTTATTTTTGCTTGGTGGTGCAATAATATTTAAAAAATTAAATGATCAAAAATAAAACTTTAGTATATTAATTTCAGCTGATATTACCTTTTAAGTTATGAGAAAAAAAATAATTTGTATACTGACTTTTTTTACTATGCTTTTTTCACCTCTTTTAAGTGAAGAAAAAAATAAAGTTAATAGTGACCATCAGTACAATTTTTTTATTGGAAATTTTGATTTTAGTGATGACAAACAAGCAGCCTTACTTTTTGGATTTCAGCATCAAAATGAGTCGTTGGAAAGAGATACTTTTTTAGGAAATATTTCTCCTATCACTGGAGGATTTGTTACTGAAAATTCTGCAGCATATATTTATTCTGGCATAGAATGGAATATAGAAATGGGTCCATTTGACTTTACACCTAGTTTTGCACCAGGTTTATATCACGAAGGTGATGGAAAAGATTTAGGTCATGTTTTAGAGTTTAAAACAGAAGTTCAACTTTCATATGGCTTATCAGAAAATACAAACTTTGGTGTTTCTTATAATCATGTATCTAATGCAAGTATAGGAGATAAAAATCCTGGCGCAAATAGCTATGCATTTAATTTCTTAAAAAGATTTTAATATATTTTTATGAGTTTAAAAAATTGTCACAATTTTAGTGACTTTAGAAAATTAGCAAAAAAAAAATTACCTTCACCAATTTTTCATTATATCGATGGTGGGTCAGATGATGAGTCAACATTAAGAAGAAATACAGATTCTTTCAATGATTGTGACTTAATTCCTAATGTTCTAGCCAGCGTAGGCAAACCAGATTTATCTACAACTATTTTTGGAAAAAAAATTGATATGCCAATTTTTCTTTCACCTACAGCAATGCAAAGACTTTATCATCATGAAGGAGACAAAGCATCAGCAAGAGCTGCAGAAAAATTTGGAACTTTTTATAGTATGTCTACTATGGCTAATAATACAATAGAAGAGATTGCAGCTATCTCAAATGGACCAAAATTATTTCAACTTTATGTGCATAAAGATCAATCAATAACTGATGACTTGATAGATAGATGTAGAGCTTCAGAGTTTGATGGAATGTGTTTGACGGTTGATACTTTGGTTGCAGGAAATAGAGAAAAAGATCACAGGACAGGATTTACAACTCCTCCAAAACTCACACTTCAAAGTTTAATGAGTTTTGCAACACATCCTAAGTGGGTATTTAATTATTTAACACATGCAAAATTTGAATTATCCAATGTTAAAAATAAAACTGATAAAGGAACCAATATTTCAAAGTCTGTAATTGAATACATTAATGAACAATATGATCCAGCTATGAACTGGAAAGATGCAGAATATTGTGTAAAAAAATGGAATGGATCTTTTGCTCTTAAAGGAGTTATGTCAATTGAAGATGCAAAAAAAGCAATAGATATTGGATGTACTGCAATCATGATTTCAAATCATGGAGGTAGACAATTAGATGGCTCAAGATCACCCTTTGATCAAGTTAATGCAATTAGAGAGGCCGTTGGAGATAAGCTTGAAATAATTTTAGATGGTGGTGTGAGAAGAGGAACTCATGTTTTAAAAGCTTTAGCTGCAGGTGCAACAGCATGTAGTTTTGGGAAAATGTTTTTATTTGCATTGAGTGCCGGGGGTCAACCAGGTGTTGAACGTCTATTGCAAAATATGCATGATGAAATTAATAGAAACATGGTGTTAATGGGATGTAAAAATTTGAAAGAGTTAAATGCATCAAAATTAATCTATAGAAAATAATTTTTACTTATTAAAATTAGATATAAAAAAAATAAATTAAATTAAAAAAAATTAATATAAGAGTTAAGCTTATTATGAAACTAGCAAAAAATTTACAAAGATTAGGAACTGAATCTGCATTTAGTGTGTTAGCTGAGGCAAAAAAATTAGAAGCACAAGGAAAACCAATGATCCACTTAGGTCTGGGTCAGCCTGATTTTAAAACACCCCAACACGTAGTAGATGCAGCAAAAAAAGCATTAGATGAGGGTCATCATGGATATGTTTTATCAAACGGAATTTTAGAGTGTAGACAAGCTGTTACTAGAAAAATTAAAAAACTTTATGATAAAGATATTGATCCTGAAAGAGTATTAATAATGCCAGGTGGAAAACCAACAATGTATTATGCAATACAATGTTTTGGTGAACCAGGTGCTGAAATTATACATCCAACACCTGCATTTCCAATTTATGAATCAATGATTAATTATACAGGCTCAACAGCAGTTCCTTATGATCTAACAGAAGATAAAGATTTAAAATTTGATCCAGAAAAAATTCTATCTTTAATTACAGATAAAACTAGATTGTTAATAATAATTAACCCAAATAACCCAACAGGAAGCTTTGTTGAAAAATCTGCAATTGATGTATTAGCAGAAGGATTGAAAAAACATCCACATGTAGCAATTCTTAGTGATGAAATTTATAGTAGACAAATTTATGATAAAAAAGAAATGCCAACCTTTTTTAATTACCCAGAACTTCAAGATAGATTAATTGTTTTAGATGGTTGGAGTAAAGCTTACGCCATGACAGGTTGGAGAATGGGATGGAGTGTGTGGCCAGAAGAATTAATACCACATGCAAATAAACTAATTATTAATAGTGTTTCATGTGTTAATGCACCATCACAATTTGCAGGAATTGCAGCTTTAGACGGACCTGATGACCCAATCCATGAAATGATGTTGAAATTTGACCAAAGAAGAAAATTGATACACGAAGGTTTAAATAATTTACCAGGTGTGGAATGTAGTTTGCCAGGGGGTGCCTTT
>Ga0209709_10003574_pt1 | contig 12808 bp, 11 predicted proteins | sample ArcticOcean_MG_C_2_FD_187435 | JGI IMG/M metagenome (GOLD analysis project Ga0209709, IMG submission 187435) | Marine microbial communities from western Arctic Ocean - ArcticOcean_MG_CB4_136 (SPAdes) (version 2) | ecosystem: Environmental > Aquatic > Marine > Oceanic | place: Arctic Ocean... | reverse complement strand
AGTTTGATACCAGCTATTTTTTTATTAATAGGCTTGTTTTCTGTAAGAGCCACTAATTTAAAATTCTTATCAGATTTAGATGATTTAATAAGCTGTTGCCCCATTCTTCCAAGACAACCTGTAATTGCTAAATTAATTTTTTTCATTAAAGAAAATATTAACCTTTTTTAGTGAATTAGTCTTTTAGTTTTTCCAAAAACTCTTAGCTTTTTGGAAGAATTTTTTAATACTTGGATTTGATTTTTCGTTTTCTATTTTTCTAAATTTTTCTAACAGTTCCTTTTGTTCTTTGTTTAAAGACACAGGAACTTCAGTGTTTACTTGTACATAAAGATCTCCATTTCCACTTCCTCTAATATAGGGCATACCCTTACCCCTTAGCCTAAATTGTTTTCCACTTTGTGTGCCATCTGGAATTTTAATTTTTGCTCTTCCACCATCAATAGTTGGTATTTCTATTGTTGTTCCCAAAGCGGCATCAGCTATTGATATTGGAAATTCAAAAAATAAGTTTTCGTCTGATCTTTTGAAAAGATCGTGAGAATTAATATTAATAAATAAATATAAATCACCACTAGCTCCACCTTTGGTTCCAGCCTCTCCTTTTCCAGCTAATCTTATTCTTGTTCCATCATCGACACCCTTAGGTATTGTGACAGATATTTTTTTTGAAGCTTGTTTGCTACCCTGACCGTTACAACCATCACATGGATTTGTTATTTCTTCTCCACTACCTGCGCATTGAGGACATGTTTGTTGAACTGTGAAAAATCCTTGGTTAGACCTGACCTTTCCATTACCTCCACAAGTCGTACATTTATCAGGTGAATGACCAGGTTTAGAGCCATTACCTTTACAGGTGTTACATTTCTCTGTTGTTGAAAATTTAATGTCTTGCTTTTTACCTCCGTAAGCCTCTTCTAGTGTAATTGATAAATCATATCTTAAATCAGAGCCTCTATTGTTGGTATTTCTTCTACCCGTAGATCTTCCTCCACCTCCAAAGTCACCAAAAAAATCTTCAAAAATGTCTGAAAAATCTGCACCACCAAAACCACCACCCTGTCTTCCACCACTACCCTCAAAAGCGGCATGGCCAAAATTATCATAGTTTTGTTTTTTTTCTGCATCTGAAAGAATACCGTATGCTTCACTGGCTTCCTTAAACTTATCTTCAGAATTTTTGTCGCCAGGGTTTTTATCGGGGTGATGTTTTACTGCTAGTTTTCTATATGCAGATTTTAATTCTTGTGCGCTTGCATTTTTATTAACACCCAAAACTTCATAAAAATCTCTCTTAGCCATAAGTTATTTTAAGATGATAGTTGTTGTAAGACTTAAGCGCTTTTTTCTTTATCTTCTTCTTTTACTTCTTCTTTTGCCTCTTCTTTTACTTCTTCTTTTACTTCTTCAAAATCAGCATCAACTATATTATCGTCTTTTTTCCCTTCGTCATTTTTATCACCATTATTAGATGAATCTGGTTTTTTTTCTTGGGACTTGTAGATTGCCTCACCCAATTTCATAGAAGCTTGAACTAAAGTTTCTGTCTTTTTTTTAATATCCTCGATATCAGTTCCTTTAATTGCTTCTTTTAAGGCAGATGAAGCGTCTTCTATTGCTTTCTTATCTGCTTCTGAAACTTTAGCTCCATGTTCTTTTAGATTTTTTTCTGTTGAGTGAATTAAAGTATCAGCCTGATTTCTTGCATCGACAGACTCTCTTTTTTTCTTATCTGCCTCCTTGTTAGCCTCTGCATCTTTAACCATTTTTTCTATTTCTTCATCACTTAAACCACCAGAGGCTTGAATTTGAATTTTTTGTTCTTTACCAGTTCCCTTGTCTTTTGCAGAAACACTTACAATTCCATTTGCATCTATATCAAAAGTAACTTCTATTTGAGGAACACCCCTCGCAGCTGGAGCGATACCAACTAGCTCAAAGTTTCCTAGCATTTTATTGTCAGTAGCCATTTCTCTTTCACCCTGAAGAACTCTTATCGATACTGCTGGTTGATTGTCCTCTGCAGTAGAAAAAACCTGGCTTTTTTTTGTTGGTATTGTTGTATTTTTTTCAATTAGTTTTGTTGAAACACCACCTAAGGTTTCAATTCCTAGCGACAATGGAGTTACATCTAAAAGAAGTACATCTTTAACATCTCCTTGAAGTACACCAGCTTGAATTGCAGCACCCATAGCAACAACTTCATCTGGATTTACACTTTTATTTGGCTCTTTCCCAAAAAAGTTTTTAACTTCAGATAATACTTTTGGCATTCTGGTCATTCCACCCACCATTACAATTTCATCTATTTCATTTGCAGTAAGGCCAGCATCTTCAAGTGCAGTTTTACAAGGCGGTAAAGTTCTAGAAATTAAATCTTCAACTAAAGCTTCTAGTTTTGCTCTAGTCATCTTTAAATTAATATGTTTTGGGCCAGTTTTATCTGCAGTTATAAAGGGTAAATTAACGTCAGTTTGTTCTGCAGAAGATAATTCGATTTTAGCTTTTTCAGCTGCTTCTTTTAATCTCTGAAGAGCTAGCTTATCCGTTTTTAAGTCAACACCGTTGTCCTTCTTAAATTCATCAACTAGATAATCAACAATGGTATTGTCAAAGTCTTCTCCACCTAAAAAGGTGTCACCATTTGTAGATTTAACCTCAAATACACCATCACCTAATTCAAGAATGGATACATCAAAAGTTCCACCACCTAAATCGTATACTGCAATTTTTTTATTTTCCTTTTTCTTATCCAGACCATACGCGAGAGAGGCTGCAGTAGGTTCATTTATAATTCTTAAAACTTCTAATCCTGCTATTTTACCAGCATCTTTTGTTGCTTGTCTTTGAGCATCATTAAAATAAGCGGGAACAGTTATTACTGCCTTAGTTACTGCTTGCCCCAAATATTTCTCTGCTGTTTCTTTCATCTTTATCAGAATAAAAGCTGATATTTGTGAAGGTGAGTATTTTTCACCTTTTGCTTCAATCCAAGCATCACCTTTTTCTGAATTAACTATTTTAAAAGGTGCAGCTGCAATATCTTTTTTTACAGTTGGGTCTTCAAAATTTCTTCCAATTAATCTTTTTACGGCAAATATAGTATTTTCAGGATTGGTTACAGCCTGTCTCTTTGCAGGTTGTCCAACCAGTTTTTCTCCATCATCAGTAAAAGCAACAACAGAAGGAGTTGTTCTTGCACCTTCTGCATTTTCTAAAACTTTGGGCTGGCTACCTTCCATGATTGATACACATGAATTTGTTGTTCCTAAATCAATTCCAATAATTTTGCTCATAATTTAAATCCTACCCTTCATATAAGTGTTAATTTTTAATCTACAAGTTCTGACAAATATTATTAATTGTCTGAATTCTCTTTATTTTCCTCACTTTTTTCTTCTTGATTCTCGGTTTTCTTGGAAACACCCACTAAAGAAGGTCTAAGTAATCTGTCTTTCATCATAAAACCTTTTTGAATTTCTTGAATGATTGTACCTGGTTCTTTTTGATCATCATCAATTTCCATCATTGCTTGATGAAGGTTTGGATCAAGTTTTTTACCAATTGAATCTATAGGAGTAATTCCATTTTTTGATAAAATAGAAACCATATCTTTACTGATAATGTCAAAATGTTCTAAAGTTTTTTTTAAGGCTTCCGAATCTTTTAATGCCTCATCACTTTCTAGTATCTGTTTGGATCTTTCCAAATTATCAATTAAGTTTAAAGTTTCCTTTGCAAAAGCAAAGCCTCCATAATTAAAAGCATCTTCTCTTTCTTTTTCAAATCTTCTTCTTTGGTTTTCCATTTCAGCAAAAGCTCTAGCTATCTTATCTTCTAGTTCTAAAATTTTTTCTTCGGGAGTAGTTTCTTTTATTTCTTCAATCTTCTCTGAAGTATTTTTTTTAAGCTCATTACTCTGATCCTCAGGGGCAATTTCCTTGGAATCATTATCTTGGCTTTCATTGTCAATGTTTTGATCTTTTTCCATTGTGACTTATATGGTATGAAATTTAATAATTGCTAGATGTTAAAAAAAAAAATTATAAAATTATTAGTAGGCACAAACAATAAGGGTAAATTGAAGGAAATTAGGGATTTATTACCTAAAAACCTTAAGATTTACTCGCCTTCTAATTTTAAAATTAAAAGTCCTATAGAAAATGGCAAAAATTTTGAGGAAAACTCATTAATTAAAGCCAAATATTTTTCTAAAAAATTAAAAATGACCTGTCTGTCGGATGATTCAGGGCTTGAGATAGATATTTTGGAAAAAAACCCAGGTATTTATTCAGCAAGATGGGCAGGAAAAAAAGGTAATTTTATTAAAGCAATGAATAGAGTTTTTAAAGAATTAGATAAAAAAGATAAAAACTGGAAAAGTAAAAAAATTAAGGCAAGGTTTGTTTGTGCTTTAACCATTTATGGACTCAATAAAAAGATAATAAAATCTATTGGTAAAGTTGAAGGGCATATCTCAACATCTTTAAAAGGAAAAAATGGATTTGGGTATGATCCTATTTTTATACCACGAGGTAAAAAGATTACCTTTGCCGAAATGAAACCTCTTCAAAAGTATAAAATAGATCATCGCTTTAAGGCATTTAAAAAGATCAAAAAATTTTTTTAAATTCATTATCTTCTACCTTATAAAAATTAAGTATGTGATTTATTTTATTATTTTTTATTTCAAAAATACCAATTTTTCCTTTAAACATATTTTTTTTAATAAACATTTTTTCATCTACTTTCAAATTATTTTGTATGATTAGATAATAAACTAGACCAATTAGATCATAACTTAAAAAAGATAGTTGATTTGGGTACTCATTATAATTTTTATAATAAGTTTTAATAAAAGAATCGTAGTTATCTTTATTTATAGAGGGAAAATAAATTGGTTGTGAACTAGTTTCATTTAATAGAGATTGATCAAACCACTGATTTAAAGTTATAAAATGAATATTTTTTGGTGAAACGTCCGTATATAATAAAGATGTAGTAATACTTTTTAAGCTTTCTTCAAAGTCAGTTATTATAACAGAATCAAAATTTATGTTCCCCAATGTGTCCCTTTTTAAAAGTTTTTCAATTTTCTTTTCTTTATTATTTACATCTGAATTTTCTAATCTAGCAATTTCATCTTCTAGATTCTGTTTTCTTGTTGAATATTTAGTTATTTTTTCAATTTGTTTTGTAAGTTTGGTTGGGTCAGACTTGTAGTAATATATTTGAGTTTTTTTAATTTTTGAATTTTTAATTGCTTTTTTAATTTCATCTTTATAGTTTTCCTCAGGTATCAAAATAATTGTTTTTTTTAATTTTTTAATTTTTTGAAACTTGGCAATTATGTTAAATTGTGACTCAGCATTTATTCCAGCACTGATAACATTTTTTGGATTATCTATAATTTTATTAGTTAATGATAAAAAAATTAAATCATTAAATTCATCTAAAAAAATTAAATTTTTATTAAAAACTGGTCCTATTATAATTTTTACCCCTAATTCACGAAGTTCTTTTGCACTATTTAGGGTGACTTCAGGGTTTGACGCTGTGTCTTTTGGAATTATTTCTAAAATTGTGTTATCAATTTTATTTATTGCCAATCTTATAGATTTGATAATTGAGTGACCAATATCACTGTTGCTTCCTGATAACGGCACCAACAATCCTATTTTAATCTTTTCTTCAGCTAATATTTCTTGATTGCCAAGAACCAAAAGTAAGAACAATAAAGATATAATTTTAATAATTTTTTTCATTTTAGTGATATTATTATAGTGATTATATTATAATGATTCTACAAACAGAAAAAATAATTCACAAATTAAAACCAGGTCTTTATGTTGTTTCTACTCCCATAGGTAATATGGAGGACATCACATTAAGAGCAATAAAAACTTTAAAACAATCAGAGTACATTCTTTGTGAGGATACCAGAGTTTCAAAAAATTTATTAGAAAGATATGAAATTAAGTCAAAATTAATATCAAATCATAAATTTAATGAAAAAAAAAATTTAAAAAAAATATTAGAAATACTGAAATTAAACTCAATAATTTCAATGATTTCAGATGCTGGAACACCAAGTATCTCTGACCCAGGCTCAATTCTTATTAATGAGTGTATATTAAATAATATCAATATTTATCCTGTGCCTGGAGCATCGGCCGTTTCAACTGCAGTTTCAATTAGTGGTTTTTCTGAAAAACATTTTTTTTATGGCTTTTTTCCAGAGAATAAAAAAATTTTGAATAAAGACTTAAATGCATTGTCTAATTTAGATTCTTCGATAGTTTTTTTTATATCTCCAAAAAAAATTAATAAAAATATTCAAAATATCAAACAATTTTTTTCAGATAGAAAAATATTAATCTGTAGGGAAATTTCTAAGTTTTATGAAGAGCATATAAGAATGAACGTTATTGACATCCAACCTTTTGAAAAAATACCGAAAGGTGAAATAACCCTTGTTTTGTCTGAAAAAATTAATAATAGAAACATTTCGATTAAACTTGAAGAATCAGATAAAAAAAATATTAAAAAAATGATTAAAACTTTAAGCGTAAAAGATATTACAAACTTAATAAGTGAAAATAAAAATATTTCTAAAAAAGATATTTATAACTATTGCCTAAAACTTAAAAATGAAAAATAAGATAATTTTTTTATTTTTATTTTTTTTGATATTATCAAGTTGCATTGGTAGCGCTTCCCAGGGACTATTTGGCACTGGTGTTAGTATTGCTTTTGACCCAAGAACTGTTGGTACTCAAATTGACGATTCAATTATGCATAAAAGTTTAGCAACAAGACTTACCCTTCTGCAAAAAAATTATTTATTTTCACTTAAGACAAAAGTTTTAGATGGAAGAATTTTCTTAACTGGAAAAGTAGATACTCCAGAAGAAAAATTACAAATTACTAAACTTGCTTGGGAAACGAAAGGTGCTCGTTCAGTAAAAAACGATATTAAGATTAAAGAAGAATTTAATTTTAAACAATCAGCAAAGGATTTTTTGATTACCTCTCAACTTAGAGCGGCTATGATCTTAAGTAAAGAGATCAAGTCAAGTAACTATCAAATTGATACTCATAAAAAGAAAATCTATATATACGGCATAGCACTAACAGAAGAAGAAAAAAAAGAAGTTTTGTTTGAAGCTAAAGAAATTTTGGACGTAGAAGATATTATTGCGAGTATTCTCTTGTTAAAAAATTTGAGAATACAAAAAAATTAATTTTTTTTATCATAGTTGATTACTCCAGCAGAATAAGCTGCCACAGAAGCCAAATTTAATATATCTGATGTAGAAGATCTTAATGGTGCAATTTCAATAGGTTGTGCCAAACCTATTAACAATGGGCCTATAACTTTTGCTCCGCCAAGCTCTCGCATCATTTTGTAAGATATGGCTGCACTATGTTGACCTGGCATTATTAAAATATTTGCATTTCCCACAATTTCTGAAAATGGATATAATTCTTTATACTGACTGTTTAAAGCTACATCTGGCTGCATATCTCCATCAAATTTAAAATCTACATCTTTTTCTTTTAATATATCCACTGCATTTTTTATATGTTTAGTTCTACTTGTAAGTGGCTGTCCAAATGTAGAGTGAGATACAAAAGCAATCTTTGGATCAAAACCAAATAATCTAACAACTCTTGCAGAAGATATTGCTATTTCAGCTAATTGTTCAGATGTTGGATATTCATGAACACTTGTATCACCAACAAATACTGTTTTTCCTTTATTTACAATCATATTAAGACCAAACATTATTTCTCCTGGTCTTGTCTTAATTACTTTTTTAATTTTTTCTAATGATGCGCCATAGCGCCTGGTATTCCCGGTCACAGCACCATCTGCATCACCACATGAAACCATACAAGCGGCCCAAATAACCCTATCATTTCTTACCATCCTGTCACAATCTCTTTCAAGTAAACCCTGTTCTCTTTGCATTTTTTTAAATAAAAAGTTTACATATTTCTCTCTCTTGTTTTTGTCTGTTGAATTAGTTATTTCGATATCAAGATTTTCGTTGTATCCAATTTCTTTTAATCTCTGTTTGATAGTTTCTTTTTTAGCAACTAATATTGGTGTTCCCAAACCACTGTTTTTAAAAGCGATTGCTGCTTTTAATGTATTTTCATCTTCTCCATCAGCAAAAACAATTCTTTTTTTATTTTTTTTAATTTGAGTATTTATACCTTGCATAATTGTTACAGAGGGGTCTAATCTTTGTTTAAGCTGCTCTTTATAAGTTTCAAAATTTTCTATTTTTTTTCTTGCAACTCCACTTTTCATGGCTGCTTTTGCAACAGCTTCTGGAATTACACTAATTAACCTTGGATCAAAAGTTGATGGAATAATGTAATCTTTTCCATAGCGGGGTCTCTCACCACCCATTGCAGCGACAACTTCATCAGGAACATACTCTCTTGCTAAAGCGGCAATAGCATTTGCTGCAGCAACTTTCATTTCTTCATTTATAGTCTTAGCTCTTACGTCTAAAGCGCCTCTAAAAATATATGGAAAACCAATTAAATTATTTACTTGGTTAGGATAATCAGATCTACCTGTTGCAATAATAGCGTCGTTACGAACTTCTTGAATTTCTTCAGGTGTAATTTCAGGATCAGGGTTTGCACATGCAAAAATTATTGGATTTTTTGACATTCTTTTTACCATTTCTTTTGATAAAGCGCCTTTAGCTGATAAGCCTAAAAAAACATCTGCACCTTCTATTGCTTCATACAGGGTTCTATTTTTTGTTTCGATTGCGTGAGCCGATTTCCATTGATTTAAATTATCTCTTCCTCGATAAATTACTCCTTTTCTATCAACCATGGTTATATTCTTTTGAGGGACACCACTATTTTTAAATAAATTGGTACATGCCATAGCTGAAGCACCAGCTCCATTTACAACAACTTTAATTTTTTTTATGGATTTTTTAGATATATCAAGAGCGTTAATTAATGCTGCTGTAGTTATAATAGCGGTACCATGTTGATCATCATGAAAAACAGGAATATCCAAAATCTCTTTTAGCTTTTCCTCAATAATGAAACAATCTGGTGCAGCAATATCTTCTAGGTTTATACCACCAAAACTAGGTGCAAAATTTTTTATACTGTTAATGATTTCATCTGCATCACTACAATCAATTTCTAAGTCTATAGAATCTATATCTGCAAATCTTTTAAACAGTACTGCTTTGCCCTCCATTACAGGTTTAGATGCTAGCGCTCCTAAGTTTCCCATACCCAATATTGCAGAGCCATTACTTATAACTGCAACCAAGTTACCCTTTGTAGTGTAATCGTATGCTGCATCAGGATTTTCTGCAATTGCCCGAACTGGGGCTGCAACGCCTGGAGAATAAGCTAAAGCCAGATCTCTTTTTGATGTCATTGGCTTTGATGAGATTATCTCAATCTTGCCTGGTTTATTGCTATTATGAAACTCTAAAGCTTCTTTATCAGTGTAATGATTAATTTTTGTTTTTTTCATTTAAGGTAATAAGTTATACAAATGGAGCAATTTTAAGACTAATATGATTTATGAACCTTATTAAGTCAACAGGGACTTTCAGTTTTTTTACTATAATAAGTAGATTGCTTGGGTATTTAAGGGATATACTTATTGCGATTTTTCTTGGTGTTGGTCCTTTGGCTGATGCATTTTTTGTAGCATTTAGAATACCAAATACATTTAGAAGACTTTTTTCTGAAGGAACGTTTAATGCAGCATTTGTTCCAAGTTATGCATCAGAAATAGCCAATGGAAGAGAGCAGTCAGACAAGTTTGCTAACAATGTTTTTAATTTACTTATTCTTAGTTTGTTTTTTATAGTCTTGTTAATCGAGATATTAATGCCTGCCTTTGTTTATTTAATAGCCCCTGGCTTTAACGATGATATTGAGAAAATGGAATTGGCAATTAATTTAACAAGAATAACTTTTCCATTTTTATTTTTTGTTAGTTTATCATCTTTTTTTTCAGCAATATTGAATTCACATAATAGGTTTGCAATAGCGTCAGCAGCTCCAATTATTTTAAATATACTTTTATTAGCTGTTTTATTTTGTGCAAAAATTTTGAATGATAGGCTTGTTTTTTACTTATCATACGCAGTAACTTTATCAGGAATTGTTCAATTTATATTTTTATATATTTTTGTAAAAAAATTTTATTTACCAAAATTTTCTTTTAAATTTAAGATAGACAAAAAAATAAATAAATTTTTTAAAAAATTATTACCAAGTATTTTTTCATCAGGTGTTACACAGATTAATATTTTAGTAGGTACTATTATTGCCTCATTTCAAGCAAGCGCAGTTTCTTATCTCTATTACGCAGATAGAATTTATCAGATCAATCTAGCCATAGCAGGAGTTGCAATTGGAACGGTAATTTTGCCTCAATTATCTAAATACATTCAAGAAGAAAAATTAGATAAGATATTATTAATACAAAATAAAGCTTTAGAGTTAAGTTTATTTTTAAGCATACCAGCCACGATAGCTTTGGTGATAGCCTCTGAGCAAATCATATCAGCATTATTTGGTTACGGGTCTTTTGATGAAGCTGGAGTTATAAATTCAGCTAAAGCTTTATTTTATTTTGCTTTAGGCTTGCCTGCTTTTTCTTTAATTAAAGTTTTTTCAAGTTTTTTTTTTGCAAGAGATAATACCAAAACTCCATTCTATATTTCTTTAATTTCAGTATTGTTAAATATCTTTATTAGTGTAGCTTTTTTCAATAAGATAGGATTTATAATAATTCCTATAGCAACAACAATTTCATCTTGGACTAACTCATTTTTATTATTTGTATTTTTAAAAAAAAATAAATTATTTTTTTTTAATATAAGTTTTTTATCAAAATTTATAAGAATTATGATTTCTTCAGTTATGATGGCAATCTTTTTTAATTATTTAATAATAATTTTTGAAAATAAGCTAGCTTATGAAGAAAATTTTAAATCAGCCTATATTATTGGAGCAGTATTAATGAGTATATTTTTCTATTTGATAATTGCAATCGCTATCAAAGCTTTTAAAATTAGTGATATTAAATTAAAGTATTAATTCAATGTATAAAAAAATTTTTTCAGGAGTTCAACCAACTGGTAATTTACACCTTGGTAATTACCTGGGTGCAATTAAAAATTTTGTAGATTTACAAAATCAAAAAAATACAGAGTGTATTTTTTGTGTGGTGGATTTACATGCCATTACTGTTAAACAGAATCCAAAAGAATTAAAAAAGAATATAAGAGAAACTACAGCTACATTTATTGCCTCTGGTATAAATCCAAACAAAAGTATAATTTTTAATCAATCATCAGTTTCAGCTCACGCAGAAGCAGCATGGATTTTAAGTTGCGTATCAAGAATTGGTTGGTTAAATCGAATGACTCAATTCAAGGAAAAAGCTGGTAAAAATAAGGAGAAAGCAAGCATTGGACTTTATTCATACCCTGTATTAATGGCCGCAGATATATTGCTGTATGACGCAACGCATGTACCAGTTGGCGATGATCAAAAACAACACCTTGAACTATGTAGAGACATTGCTCAAAAATTTAATAGTGATTTTGATTCACCAAATTTTTTGAAAACACCCGAACCATTAATCCAAAAGCAATTTTCTAGAATTATGAGTTTAAAGGATGGTATGAAAAAAATGAGTAAATCTGATCCATCTGACTTAAGCAGAATTAACCTTACAGATAACGAGACTCAAATTGGTGCTAAAATAAAAAAAGCTAAAACAGACCCGATGCTAATGCCAAAAGACGATAAAAACTTGTCAGAAAGACCAGAAGCAGAAAACTTGCTAGGAATTTATTCAAGTTTACAGAGTCAAAGTATAGAAAGAACTATAAGAGAATTTGAAGGAAAAAATTTTTCAGAATTTAAAGATAAATTATCCGTATTATTAATAGATAAAATTAAACCAATCTCTCAAGAAATAAAAAAATTACTAGATGACGAAAAGTATTTAGATAATGTTTTATTAGAAGGATCACAAAAAGCGAACATTATTGCCTCAAAAAAAATTAAAGAAATTAAACATTTATTAGGGTTTTAGCTAAATATAGAAATTAGTTTAAATTATAAAAAAAACCCTTATATATAAAGGATGTATGTGCAAACAGAAATAACACCAAACCCTAATTCACTTAAGTTTATCCCAGGAAAAGCCGTGTCTAACAGTGGATCCGTTGAAATTACAAGAAAAGAAGATGCTGATAATGAGCTAGTTCGAAATATTCTTTCAGTAAGCGGTGTGAAGGGAATATTTTTAGGGTCAGACTTTTTGTCAGTAAATAAAGATGAAGATACAAATTGGGAAGACGTAAAGCATATTGTAATTTCATTAATAAACGACTTTTATTCTGATGGAAAAGATTTTGTAATAGATAAAAATTTAGATAATAAAAAAAATTCTGATTTAATTGAAATAGAAAAACAAATAATAAAAATTTTAGATACAAAAATAAGGCCTGCTGTTGCTAAAGATGGTGGAGACATTAAGTTTAAAGGATATAAAGATGGTGTAGTTACAGTGCAGCTACAAGGCAGTTGTTCAGGCTGCCCCAGCTCAACAATGACTTTAAAGCAAGGAGTGCAGAATTTATTATGTCACTATATACCAGATGTAAAAGAAGTTATTGCAGAATAATAAATGAAAAAAAATAAATTAACATTTGCTCAAGTAAATAACTTTTTATTAAAAAAAGGATTTACAATTAAAAAAAATAATTTTTTTTCTAATAAA
>Ga0209709_10003573_pt1 | contig 12811 bp, 29 predicted proteins | sample ArcticOcean_MG_C_2_FD_187435 | JGI IMG/M metagenome (GOLD analysis project Ga0209709, IMG submission 187435) | Marine microbial communities from western Arctic Ocean - ArcticOcean_MG_CB4_136 (SPAdes) (version 2) | ecosystem: Environmental > Aquatic > Marine > Oceanic | place: Arctic Ocean... | reverse complement strand
CTTTGTCTTTATACATTTTAGTTGGGTGAGCAACCACAAACACTAACACATCAAACTTTTTAGCAAAGACTTCAATCTTTGTTAGATACTCCATTGTATACCTGTTAACGTCTTCAGTCTTACAGTCCACGTCTCTAACCTTATTAAAAGGATCTATGACTAGACATTTAATACCTTTACGTTTAACTAACTCAGCACCTTTTCTAAGTACTGATTCAAGAGTATAACGTTCCATGTCAATATGAAAATAGTTACTATTACAATGATCAGCTATTTGATTCCACTTGTCACCGTGTATATCTGCAGCTGTTGGCATACCTTCCCATGTTTTACGCATTAGCTTGTGAGCATGTAAATACGTAGGAGCATTCTCAGGTGATGCAAAGGCTGTTTTCCAGCCATAGTTACGATTGTAACCTACAACCATTTGGTCAACAAAATCAGACTTACCACTACTAGGTATCCCAGTAACAGTAATAAACTGGCCGGTATATGTAGAAAAAATTTCATCGAAGTTTGATAAGCCAACTTGAAATCCTTTCTTAAAACCATTACGGACAAAATCCGTAACCTCGTCTTCAATATCTTTAAATGTTGTAACGTTTTCCAGCGGTACTGGTCTTGCTGAGGTAATACGCTCTTGTAGTTTTTCTTTTCCATATTTTTGTAGATATTCATTAGCGTCTTTGCAATCATCGAATGATGCTAGGTAACAAACTTCAGCTCCAAGTCTACGGACTAATTCTGATTGTAATGCTTGACCTGCTTCGTCTGAGTCAACTGCTAATATTACTTTTTCTTTATCTTCAAAATAATCTATACAATTATCAAGATAATCAAGGTTGTTAGAATTTAATGTAGCTCCATTAGGAACTGATACAACGTTTGGTATACCAGCTTCGTGTAAAGCTAACACATCCATTTCACCTTCTGTTATGATACAATATTCATAACCTACTATACTATTTATATTATAGAATACTTTTTCAGCACCCTTGTATAGTTTAAAGTTTTTTCTACCATCGCGATACTTAATGTTAATAAGCTGATCGCCCATGAAATAGTTAAACTTTATAACGTTCTCGGTTTTACCGGTCTGAGGCATCCACTCAGGACCCTCACCAACCTGTAAGTCAGTAAGAGTCTGAGTTCCTATACCTCTTGTTTTAAACCATTCAATTACTTTATCGTTTAAGAATTCAGGATATTCAGTATCGCTTGGTGGACCAACTGGTCTTACGTATACTTTTTCACTAGCTCCTTTACGTTGATATGTATGTAATTGAAATGATGTATTACAATTGTGACAAGTACCAAGACCACGTTCCCAATCATACGAAGCACACTTTGCTTTAGTATTCTTAGGTTTTCTATCAGAAGAGCACAGAGGACAAGTCCCCTGTTTCTTACCTTCTTCAAGCTTATGTTGATTGAATTCATCAATCAAAAATCCATTGATCTCTGTTGTCTGCATTTAATTTAATTTAAAATGGTAAATCATCGTCTACCGGTTGTACAGCCGGCGCTGCTTGTTGAGGTTGATCTTCTCTTGGTGCTGTAGCAACGTTATCTCCGTTGGTCCAAACCACCTTTACATTTCCTAAGTAAGTCTTTGGTACTTTAGCTTCCCTTTCCTCCTTAGATTGTTCTACAACCACTGGGCCTTGATTGCCGAATTGATCGACTTCATCATTTAAGGTTATTGTGATTGGTAAGTACTTACCTTTTTTACCTACGTAGATCTTATCTTTAGGTATTTCGTTAAGGTTTATACTAGCTTTAATTATACTTGCCATTATACGTAATTATTTATTTGGTTAAACATTCTTTGCATTTGATCCTTAGTAGCGTTTGTGTTTCTTCTCATATTATCAATAGCTTTTACATGCGTTTGATTGTTATAAAAATTGTTTGTACTAGTCTCTAGTCCTGTTACACTACAGATTTTTGTTTGGTTCTTTCTGGTTTTTGCCATTGTTAAAGGGTTTTAGTTAAAAAATATTGTTTAGGATCAAAGTCCTCAGACTTATAAAATAATTCATAAGCCTGTACTGCTCTTTCTACTTTATCTTTGCCACGAGCATAAAACTCTGGAGAGCAATCAAAGATACCTATTTGATGAGTGTTTTTATCTATTGCAATAAATAACATATCGTACCCAAATAGTTTACTATAAATATAAGCTTGACTGTCGTAGTTGTACTTAGATGCTGAGTATTTAAACTTTGTGATGTCTGCTGTCGTCTTTAAATCGATAATCAGTTTTTCATCGTGGTTTACAATATCAGCTTTACCTTTCCACATTTGTCCTTCAAGCTCTGTAATCTCTGGCTGTTCGTATTCAACGTTGCCTGATCTTATTAAGTCTCTACATACTTCGTTGCTTAGCATCTTTTCTGTCATTAACTCTATTTGATCAACTTCGTGTTTTAATAAACACATTTCACCATCTGAGATCTCCTTATAAGCTTTAGTGTTTCTAGTTGTTGCTTCTACTATCTTAAAATTCTTAAGTTTTTCAGGTTCAAGAATTGCTGTATGAAAGTATCCACCTACTAAAAAAGCTGGCCTGTTAGCCATCTTCTGTCCTAAAGCTAAAGGGTTTGTTAATAGCGTAGAGATGTCTGAATTACTTAGATACTTTTTACCAAAGTCTCCGTAGTAGTTAGTGTCATCTTCTAGCGCTTTTAATACCTCTTGCTTTTTCATATTATAGTGTTGTTAATGCTGCTTCTATTTCTTGAGAGATAGCATACTTGGCTTTTATAGCCGCTACTTTACCACCTGCTGTTACGTATTTAACCGCTTTTTCATAAGCTGGATCTTTCGTTGAGGTTAAAGTTGGTTTTGTTGTTGTTGCTGGCGTGAATTTCTTCTTGCCATGATCATTTGTTGCATCACTGTCAGCTGTGTCGTCTATTAAAAACAAGTTACCTAATGCGTATTTTTTTGCATACGAAGACGCTGAGCCAAACTGTTGAGGTACGTTCATACCTTTTTGATTTAAGTCAACGCCAACGATAGCAGTAGCGTGTATAGCATTCTCGCCATCACTAACTGTTGCAGTAGATTCCATAATAGGCATTGTTTCAAATGCTGTATTAAGTTCTTCGTTAATTGTAACTGATACTCCTAACTCTAAGAGAAAGGGTTTTGTTGCTTCTAGGATGTCTTCGGCTGATCTGAAGTTGTACTTGCCGAAGGAATTAAATCTTGATTTTTTAGATTTAAACTTTGTCTGGATTGTAGCCAGTTTTTCATTTATGGTCATAAGGTTTTATTTATTGGTCTATATATATAATCACACATAAACATTATTAATTAAATTTTATTTTTCACTTAAACTACAGGTAGTCAATCACTTGCGAGCGGTCTGTATTAGATATTAAAGTTTTTATTCCGTCTCTTTTTATTTGTGAAACTCTAACTATAGCTGTATTTACTTGCATGTTTAGTTTCTTAGCTATTTGTATAGCTGAGTGTTTATCACAGTCTAACCCATAGCTTAGTCTTACAACCTCACCTTGCTCGAAGGTTAAATGTTGTTTTATTAATCCCATCAAGTAAGCATTCATTAAACCTATATTATATGAAGGTGAGTTGTCTTCTATATTATATACAAAGTTGTCTTCGTTCATAGGTTTTTCATCTATGCTAGAAAATATAGAATTAAAAAACATAGCGACCATCTTGTCATCTTCTGGGTTGTTACGTATTTCATTTAACTTGTGCTCTGGTATTCTTATATCACCACGCTTCATATCTATAGCTCTTCTTATTTGGCCTTTGATTCTTTTAGATAGAAAAGATTTAATAGTTTTTTCTTTGTCGTCAGATTCTAGTATTGTTTCCCATATTATCTTATCAACAGCTAAGGTTAAACCTATAGACCCTTCTTGCAGAAGATCATTAATACTTAGAACACCTGAAGCTTGTTGAGATGTTGCAAACTTACGTGATAAACTCTCTACCAGAGGTAAGAACTTAATTATAAGTTCATCTCTTGTATAGTCTTCAAAGGCTTTGTCAATAGGCATAGACTTTTTTAAGTCCTCCTTATATCTTATATAGTTTTTTATATTATATTTTTTCATCTTCCATGTTTAGTGTTTGTTTTTCGTCTTTTAACTGTTGTGTTAGTTTACGTTGAATTGTTCTTGTAGAGCAATCAAGTAGACTGGCTATCTTTGACCACGTTATATTCTTACCATCATGGTTCAAATCTAACATGCATTGATAAATAGCCTCTTCGTCTACCCTGCTTGATCTACCTACTAGTTTACCTACGATACTCATCTTCTCGTTAGGTGTTAACCCGCTATAGTCTTTAAATATTACTTTACGTATCTTATTTATTGGTGGTTCGCCACCATATTTAATAACATCGTTTATCATTTCATCTAGCTTTTTGTCACTAATAAAAAATGTAACAAATCCGTTATCTTTGTTGGCAATATAACGAAATGTTCCAACTAATAAAGTGTCATTTAAGTAATATAAAACAAGGTAATGCCATTTTAAAGATCTGTAAGTTGTAATCTTTGCTTTGCTACGAAACAAGTGATAACATTCATATGTACCATTCTCATAGTAGCTGTACAAAGCGGTTTCTTCAGTTGGCTTGTCGTTAATAGGATCTTGTCGATACCTTATTCTACGATCATTCAACCATTTCATGTTTCTATTTTGTGACATTAGGGTCTTACTTTAGTACTCTTAGGGGCTTTTGTCAGCCTTGGTTTAATAAAATTTTTAATTTTAGTTCTTATACCGAATAAATCGGTAAACATAAAATGCTGGTATTGTTTTCTTCTACTCATAAATTATTTCTATTTTTACAGAGTCCCATTTTCCACCTCTTACGTCTGTGTCGACTAAGAAATCTATTCTGTTTGTCCATCGTTTATTCATTCTATCTTGTACTGTCCATACTCCGTCCATTTCTTCAGCGCCTTCTACTAATACTTTAGCGCCGAATACAAAACCTAAATCTTCTAAGTCTCTACTAACAGCTATCCATCTATGATCACCAGGACAACACTCTTCAATGTGTGCGCCTGATGCTGTTATAAATGGCGTGTCATCTGTCTGCCGTGGATCAGCATGGTATATAGTTGCTGTTACTATAATGTATGTTAATATATTCATCTGGTCTAAATTTTATTTCTTCGTTCTTGTTAGCTACAGTGTGTTTCTCACGCTCGTAGTAATTCCAATAAGCTGTTACGCTACAACCTGCTACTTTGTATTGGTCTGGCATACACTGTGGTGGTTCTTCGAAAGTACCTAATGGTATACCTGCTGGCGTTGCTTGTAATATGTCTGCGCATTTTTTAATTGTTAAATGTATTTTTTTATATCTTTTAGTATATTCATTTCCTAATGCTATCATGTGATCGTATAACCATAAGTATTGCTCACTATTTTCTCTACACCATATAGTTGATGGATGATTGTAATGAGCTTTTTTGTAAGGTATATAACTATCGTCTTGTGCTAACAGTTCAGTATAATGATGATGCGCTGTACAAAGCATCTGGGCTGATTCTAAGATCATTTTAACCACATGCTTGTTGTATTGTGCTTGTGCAGCCTTCACAGGGTCAGAGTCTAGATAAAATATGTTCATCTATATCTAGTTTTGTTTACTCTATTATAGTGAGCATCTAATAATAAGTGTACTACTTCTTCGCTTATCATGTTATCGTTGTATAATTGGTATATTAACTTACTCATAGTTACGTAGGGTTTTAAACATTGGGTGTCTATAACTACCTGCTGGTGTACGTTCGAAGTAAGTAAAGGTAGCACGCTTGCCTATATAGTCGCCTATATTGTCTAGTATATTAGCTAAATCTTTGTAGTTGTAGCCTTTGCCCGGTGGACAACCGAACTCTATACCTTCGTCATCTAGCATTATAAATTTGCCAAGCGTACCAGTCCTCTTGCCTTTACCTGTCTCGTAACCTACGATGAAAGCTTCTGTGTCATGAAAGTCTTTGAACTTTTGCAAGTTGTAAGAACGCTTGCACTGATAAGGCTTATCTAGTCTTAGTATAGAACCTTCGTAGCCTTCGTCTAAGTTAGCTTGATGTTGTATGTTAGCTTGATCTTGTGTTATAGCTGTAGTATATACGTGTTTAACACAGTAAGAATACATATCACTTGTAGCAAGCTGATTCATTCTGTAGCTATAGTTTTCGTTTAGTATAGTTTCTATGTAATCGTAACAATGAAACTGTACTAATTTAGATGCCTCATCTCTGTCAGATGGCGTTGGTTTAGTTTTTCTGACTAATGATATGATCTTGTTGAAATCGTCTCTTAGATCATGATTATACAACTCACCGTCAAGTATAATATCAGGGTTTTGTGTAAAAAAGTAGTGCAAAGAATTAGTAATGTGAGCTATGTTAAGCCACGGTTTACCTGTACGTGAAAAAGCTTGTACTTCGTTGTTATCGCCGAGTTTAATTACACACCTAACACCGTCAAGCTTAGGTTGCATGTACACTTTCTCGGACCAGTCGACAGGTTTTTTGTCTACTTTGTATGCGAGCATTGGTTTTATCATATTATTTGAATTTATTTAGTTGTTTTTCTACTTTAATTATTTTTTTCTTTAGTTCATCACACTTTGTGTAATTTTCTTGTTGTAAGTTAAAATCTAACTGAGTCATGTACGTAGCTAGGTCGGTTAACAGGCTTTGTTCCTCATCATCTTGAGTATAAACCTCTATATTTTTAATGAAATCATTGTCCCATTCTTTTTGTTTACCTTCTAAGCCTTGTATAACAAGTTCAGAAATTCTTTGTGCAAATTTTTCTATTTGTTCGTCAGTCATTTTATATATATTATCGTTATTGATTCGTATTTGATTTGTAATTCCAGTCAGTATATTCAAATGCGTTGCTAGCGTACTTGTCTATTACTTTTTTTATAGGTAAAACAAATATGTTTTTACTGTTATATTGACTAAAACAGCTAATCCATATATTAGATTTACCTGTCCATAGAATATACGTATAAGCATGATCTATATCACCTACATCAGCATATAAGTACTGACTAGGGTAATGAAAATCATAGGCTAAATGTGAAGCTATTCTAGATCCATCACCAAAGTTGTTAAAACCTTTCTCTTCTTGCATGTACTCAGCCCATTTAGCTAATTGTACACCTTGATATTCAGGATAACCGTCGTGATGTAAATACATATTTACATAGCTTTTGTCACTAAGTATACTTGGATTGCAAGCAAAACCTAGCTCGTTGTCTTCGGCGGCAGATCTATCTACCACCATTGTTAAACTTCTTGTACTCATAATTTATTATTTAATTTAGGTGCGCAGGGAGGGTTCGAACCTCCGACCTTTGGGATATGAACCCAACGAGCTACCGCTGCTCTACCGCGCAAAGTGTATAGCATTAATCGAGTAATACCATGTAAGCTTTAGTGTTATTAGTTCTAAACCAAGTTAACGCTTTTTCAAAGTCGTTTACAGTTTCTTTCTTTGGCTCCATACCCATAGCCCACATTTGATTACAGCCCATTATGAAGTCATATATAGACAGCTCTAATGCACCGAGCTTATATGTTTCACCGCTAAAAGGGTTTACAACCTCAGCTCCTTGCTCATATATAGAGCCATCAAACCATTTAGGTGTTGTCTGTTTATTTTTCATCTTCATCTGCAGGTATAATATTAAAACAATCTTCTACATAGTCACATACAGTCTCGTTGATCTCGTCTACGTCAGTAAACTCTATGTTAGATAGTTCTAATTGATTATCGTAATTGATTTCAAAGTCATAGCTGTAAGAGCTTGTTTCGTCAAAGCTTATTTGCTGCAAAGCTTGATGCACAGCTTCTCTTATCTGATCGACTTGAGAAGGATATAGCTCAGGCTTGTTGACGTTTGCTAACTTTTTGTTTGCTTCTTTTAAGTCGTCTTTTAATACTTTAGCGTTTAATTCTACAGAGTTTAGTGTTGTTTCTAACTCGTTTACTTTTAATTCTAATTCTTTTTGTTTGTTCATAATTCTTTATTTATTATATTATCTATTTTATTTATTAAGTAGTCTTTGTCTGACATATTACCATAATACTCTTGTAAATGCCAAGAGATATCGTGTAATTTATTTTCTAAAGCTGTGATATATATTTTATCATCTTGCTTAAGAGGCATTTGTCCTGGTATAATATCGCCAGACTCTACTAGTTCGTTGTATTTTTTTATTGAATTGCTCATGTTATATGTTATATAGTGTTAAGTTTCTCATTCCATAGTTTCTTTTGCAAAATTCTATAATGTATATTAGTCTAGCAAGTGGATCGTTTATTAATTCTCTAGCATAGCAAATAGCTTTTACAGTTCTTAATTTACCATCTTCCATTACAGTCCATCTTTCTTCGCGCTTATACACCTTGTTTAGTTGATATATTCTGTCGCTTGAGTTACATCTTCTGACATAACCTGTTTTATAAGATGCTAGTTGATCACCATTAGGTAACACAAACTGTCTTGTGCCATTTTGTTTTTGTCTATCAGTAGTAATTTCTTTAATGTTGTATTCAACATTCATTCTTTTAGCAAATAAATCTACTAATTCTATGCGTCTTTGTTTCCAGTCGTTTTTTGGAGTTTTGTATTCATTCATAATTGCTTCTTGTAAATTTGTCATAGTTATTCTTTGTTAAATGCGTCACCTAGAAAATCTAGATCACATGAATTCATAATATCAAACGCGTCACCATACCTTACTTCAGTAAAATAATACTCACTGCTAAGCGCTCTGATTAAAGCTTCGTGTTGAAACTTTCTATTGTCTTTGTTGTATTGTTTGTCAATACTTGTTTTGTACTCAGGCTTTAGCCTGTCGTAAAGGTTTAATTTTTGCATTTGTTTTATTATATTATCGATTATTATTCGTATTTGATTTGTATTTAGTGGAGGTGGACAGATTCGAACTGTCTTCCGCAATAGTTCCATATAGGCTTTCTATCACGTCAATACCAAGTCACCCCCGTGTGTGCAGTCATTTGCTAGTGTTACGGTTATCCATCCGATGGGAGTTCGACATTTGTCTATACTTTGTACCTCCATATCACACACGTTATTTATTCGCTGCACATTTGTAACTAGCAATTCACTTATGTAATTTAGGTACCATTTGTCGTGGTATCTTTACAGCATTCGCCCACCTAAATCCTAATTAAGTTACTCGTCTAGCTACTTACGTCGCCAAGCTCTGTGCACGGATGCACTTACTTCTTGACTGACGATTTGTATTGTATTACCTGTTTTGTGCTCGATAATAGGCACATAGGAATATGTCTGTGTTGTACTACAAGGCATACAGGTTTTATAACCTAATTTGATTCGCACTTCGTGCACATTACTTCCACATCTACAATACATAGTTTATTATTTATTTGTTACATTTATATTATCTGAATTCAATCGTATTATGTTTGTAATAATTTGTTTAACGCTACGTTTATTACATACTGTTTAGCTTCATTGTAGGCATCGCCTTCAAGCTTCACTTCAGACATCTGCCAGTCTACGCTGTCTTCTATTATTTCTATCATATGATCTGCAACGCCTTGCGCTATAAGATCTAGTTCTTTCATTTTACTCATTGTTTAAATTTAGCTGCGACTTCTCTTATTTCTGCTTTATCATTAGCGTCCATTCCAGGTGTCTGTTGTGCGTACATTCTTAGTACATAGTGTACAAAAGTACAATCGTTTTTTGTTAATTCTATTTTCATATTAGTATTTTATATTAGATTCTACTTCTGTTATTAGATCATTAAATATAAATTGAACTGAGTTGTGAGTTTGATCACAATCATCTATTACGAATTGTAATATAGATTTAGATATAGACGCAAAGTCATTTAGCTCATACATTTCAACAAAATATTCAATAGTTTCTGGATTCCAGTATAGTTTTTTTCCGTTCATAGTGTTTGTTTTATTAGTTTTAATTCTTTAATGTCAAACTTCTTGTGAGTTTCTTGCCACATACGGTTGTGAGTGAACTTTCTAGCCTTCGCGAAACTAGATTTCTGACCTGTTACAATTTTATTGTACTCTTTGTCAGTTAGTCCACTGCACGATCCGTTGAGGAGAGTTAGACGTCTATGCCCGTCTGCTCTGATTTTTTTCTGAGCTTCAACATAGTTAAGAAGCTCTTTCATATTACTTGGACTAGACATAAGACCAGAATGAAGGCGTGTGTTCTACATAAGTAAGACCTTTGTAATTGAACCAATCAGTGATACCTTCTTGCTCAGTGTCTGCATTGTAAATAAAGGCAAACCTTTTAGGTAGCTCGCCGATTGGATAACCTTTGTAAGTTATATTGTTTAATTTAATAGTTGATTTGTTAATAAATTTAATTGCGTTCATAGTTTTATTATATTATCGTTATTGATTCGTATTTTGTTTGTAAAATAACATAGATTCTAATGTATCATTATTATATTTTGACCAGTATTGTCTCTCGATCGCTTCAACTTGTTTGTTAGTGATCTTAAATAATACTTTGTGTGAATGTTTTCTCATCTGTAATCCACGTTAGGTTGAACACTGTTCGCAATGTTCTGTCTGAATTGCCACTCGTTTTGTCTGTATTTAGTATCAGTACACCATTTTCTCCATGATTTACTTACTGATTTTACACCGAACTTTAATTCGAACTCTTCGACTTGTTTAAGTTTTGCGTCGATCTGTTCTTGAGGGTAATCTTTGAATTTAGTAGAAGTCATAGTATATATTTAAAACGGTTGATCTTTCGTCACTAGTTAATTCACTGTAACATTTATTGTATTTTCTGTAACTTATTTTAAGTAAGTACGTGTTCATGTGTCCCATAGTATTATTGATTAGTTGATTTATAGAACTCTATTCTGTCAAGAACATCTTGTCTAGTCATTTTATTCTCTGATTGTTGGATTATGTAAGAAGTCATATCGATTTCTTTACCGTTATTACAAGTTAGTGTATATTTCATAGTTTATTATTTATTATAGTTATTATTTTATCGTGAGTGTTAGATAATTCTTGTTCACTCATGTTGGAGGTATCGTAATCTTGAATTAGATCACCATACATCTCGTCTCTTAGTATTTGGTTTTTAATATAATTCATATTATAGTTTTATTATTATTTCTTCATATAAATAATCTTGAATCATTTCATTATATTTTTCTTTACAGTCGGTTAATGGATTAAATGGAAATTGAGATTTGATTTGATTAATTAGATTTTTCATAGTTTGTTTTATTTTATTATCGATATTCATTCGTATTTTGATTGTATTATCCGTATATTCCGAAGGAAGTTGGAGGACCGTCTACAATTATACTAAATAATATCATTAATGAACAAGTTATTATTAGTGTGACTGAAGAGTATACTACTACTCCTGTAAGTATATTTAATACTTTGTTGTGATGAAATTTTCTCATAGTTTAATTTTATTTTATTATTATTATTAGTGGAGTGGAAAGGAATTGAACCTTTGTCATACACGTACACGATTTATCTACTAACGTTATAGAGTTTTCCATCTATATTAAGTACGTTACGATTTACTACCGACCCATTCACTCCTAAGATCTCACCAGTTTGTGTATTAATCTGGTTCGGTGAGTCACCATTTTGAAAGTATATTATACTTCCATTAAAGATCTGACAGATACAGGAACTGAAGTAGAAGAAGTATATGATTTATACTTTAAGAAACAGTTCATAGTTTCTAGTTTAGACTTCATTACTTCATACACTTTATCGTGATTGTAAGTAACTGTTTTACCGTTTTTGAAGTTGACAGTAATGATTTGATTTTTTCCGATTAAAGATTTTCTGATTACGAATCTTTTTGAATTTAATTTTGACATAGTTTATTTATTTAAGTTATTATTATTTATTAGTTGGTTACATTTATATTATCGAATTGGATACGTATTTAGTATGTATTAATTAGAAGTTATTTTGTAGTTTATATAGTTAGTATTTAATAGTTTAGTTATATTATGTTTTTGATATTGAGATAATATAATTATTTTATTGTTTAAAGATTTAATATTATAATGATTGTTAGTTAGAATATTAATAGTTTTTTTGATTTGATATTTGTTTGTAGTTATATTGATAATGTTTATATTTAATTGGTTACATAGATATTATCGAATGAGTATCGTATTTGTCTTGTAAAAGTAGTATAATCGTTTAGTAGTAGAAATTAGTATAATAGTATTGTACTATGTGTCAACGTGTCATAGTCGTGACAGTCTGTCATATGTCGTAATGTCATGACAATCAGTCATATGTAGTAGTAGTGGAGAGGTAGGTGGAGGGTGGAGGGGGCAGGGCGGGAGTGCTATACATAGTATGTACATAGGTAATACAAGTATGTAAGGATAATAAGAATGTAATAACAATGTAACATAATACAACATGATAAGATCTTATGTGTAAGTGATGAGGGTAGGTGGCTGGTGGGCTGGGCTAGCTAGGTATTGTCTCAATATGTGGGGGAAAAGAGAGAGTAGGTGAGGTGAGTGAGGTGTAGATGCTATACACTGAGAGGGGTATGTCTATGGTAAACGAAGAGGGACATGGGGACCCGGCAAAAAGATTTGAGTTTCCCTTTTACGGTGCGGTCGTGAGGAGTAGGAGCAACACAAACTCCCAAAATTTTTAACAAGTTTTTTTTATGACACTAGCCTTATAAGGTATATAAGTAAGGGGCTAATGTCCTATTTTAATTTTTTTATATATTATGTAACTATAT
>Ga0209709_10003572_pt1 | contig 12817 bp, 14 predicted proteins | sample ArcticOcean_MG_C_2_FD_187435 | JGI IMG/M metagenome (GOLD analysis project Ga0209709, IMG submission 187435) | Marine microbial communities from western Arctic Ocean - ArcticOcean_MG_CB4_136 (SPAdes) (version 2) | ecosystem: Environmental > Aquatic > Marine > Oceanic | place: Arctic Ocean... | reverse complement strand
GCAATGTCATTATTAAATAATGCTGAACTACCATTTAATATTACAGGCAATGCTTTAAGCAAACAGTTTAAAAAACTTTGTAATCATTATGGCATAGAGAATGCCCACTTCCATGATTTAAGAAGACAATCACTAACTAATTTTATGCTAGAGAGAAATTTATCTGTTGCTGAAACTATGATGATTGCAGGACATTCAGATCCAAGAATGTTGCTTAAAACTTATAATAATTTAAGGGTGGAGGATGTAGCTAAGAAGCTAATTCAATAATTCTTAACATTTATTTAACTATCCAAATCATTAATGGTTTTACAAATTTTGTTTGCTTTTAATAACGATGGAACCAGCTTATCTAATTTCCAATTGTTAACTGGTATATCAAAATATTTAGCAGCTTTAAAATCTACACCGTCTACAATTTCAATTTCATACTTCTTATATTCATCATAAAATTCCTTTAAGAAATGTGTATATTCTTTAATAGGGAATTTACCCAAACTAAACGAAACCCTATATCCCATTAAAAAAGGTGAAACACTAATAACGTTTGCTGTTAATTCTATTCCATTCATTTTGATAGGAATATTTTTATCTACTAGTTGCTTAATATCCCCAGGTTTTTCATAAGTATAAAAAGTAAAGTTATTGTAAACGCTTGTACAATTATCTTCTGATGAAATAAAAAAATTTAATGAATCACCGTGCGTAACTTCACCTGAAACTTTGGCATAGGATAAACTGTTAAATTTGTCGATGGTCCACTCTTCTTCTGCAACTGCACTTGAGAGGGTTATAAGGGTTAATGTTAACAAACGCAGAAGTAAGAGTGAAATCCAATGCATGATTCTACTTAGATCACTAATCTTTGGCTCCACTAAGTCTGAAATTTGTCTTGAATAAGATTTTTACTACGCATTAATTAATTGAGAGCCAGCAATAATATAATTACAATTTTGACAATGAGGTGTTACTTCTGGAATTTTATTTCCATCCATCAGTTTTTTCATCTCAATAACCTTATCTTCGACATGTGTTGTATCTGTTTCATAGGCGACAAGATCTATCGTGAAATCTAATTTATTTTCAAAAGTTTCTCTTTCTAAGGTAGCATTATAAACAACAAAGTATCCTGTTGTTTGAACTTCAAAACCATTCTTTTCAAATAAGTACCTATAAAAATCTAACTGAAGTTTGTATCCTTCGTGATAAACATCTTCTAAGTATCCCTCTATTTTCCTATCAGACGACTTTGATTGGGCTTTATAGTCGACCATAATCAGTTTGTTGGTATCTTTGTTTAACCAAACATCATCTATTCCACCTGCTAGTTTAAGATTTAAATCTGGGTGAACATAATCAATTCCCCTACTTAATGCATCTTGCCATTTCTCAACATTTTCATGTTTAAAAGGAACAGCATTAATATTATTCTTTATCATTATTGGATGTGGTATTTGATTGTCTCTATGAAAATCAAATTCTTTTTTACATAAAGTATCTACAGCGTTATTAAGTGTAAAAGGAATTGTATCTAAAGATTTTAGTCCTTTGACTTGCTCTAAGTAAAAACATCTTTTACAATTTAAGTAATCAGAAAATTTACTCCTACTTAATCTAAATGGCTTGATCTTTTGATTTAGCTCATAAATTCTCCATTTTTGATTTGGCACTCTAGACTTCAGCCCATCAGTAACTTTAAGTTCTTTAGTTTTTCTATCTCTATTTAAATAAATCATTAGTTTAAATATTTTTTTGAAATTTTACCTTTTAACATTAATTTAAAATCTTCTGACACATTCAGCTCAGCATTATCTTTTGCCATTTTAATAAATTTTTCTACACTTTTTTTAGTAAAGCCAACTGAGACTAAAAGACTTCTAGCTGCTCCTACATCTTCCATATTAATTAGATGAGTTGATACATCAATGTACTTATGAATAACTAAGTCAGATAAGTTACTTTGGGTAATTTGTTCTTCTAATTCTAAAACTTCAATAAATTCCATTTAAATCTCCTTACTTTCCCCTGACAGAGAAAGGTATAAAGCTGCCAGGGAAATAGTTAAAGGCTGGTTTAATGGAGAAGAAAACAAGCCTATTTTTTTGCCTAAGGGAGAAAGAAAGTGAAAGCCCTTAAGTATTTGATCTCTCGAAACAACTAACAAGAAAGAAAGAGAGATCATTTTGTACGCAAACTTATAATTATTTAAAGTTAGGGATCGGTAATTCATTTATTAGATTATCAACATCCTCTAACTGTTCTTTATAGTCGGTCAAAAGAGTATCTAACCATTCTTGCCCATTTTCTATTTTTTGACATCTGGGTTTACCAGCTATAAAATATACAAGCATTCTTCTAAGAAGACCTTCAACCTTACCACTTGTAAGAATGTTTCCACCAGACGCAATTACTAGATCTTTCCATTGGTTTCCTGCCGCTTCATATGAAAAGTCTATTTTATTAGCTCCTTTATAAATTGCATCTACGTCCATATCTGAGTTTTTTTTCAAGAAATAAATTGCCTTAAATAAGGCAACTTGAGGCATTGGTTTTAAGATTAATGCATCTTTATTAGCTGGATCTCTTAATGATGGAATAATAGTATTATCATTTCCATTTATAATTTTATTAAAAATATTAATTTTTTCAAAAAACGCATTAAGTTCATTTCTACAAAGTTTTGAAGCAACATCCATCTTTTCTTTAATTGATTCTAATTGCATTTGCTGTTTGAACTTCATGGCTAAAGTCAAAAATTTTATGATTTGAACCAAATGTGCTGCAGTGGTCATTTTTCTAGCCTTATCACCTAAAGATGTCCCTTTTTTTTGAACAAAATCATTTAAAAAGTTAGATCCAATTTTTTTATTAACTGTATGTAAACAAAAATGTTGGCATATTTTGTACCAAGGATTACTTTCTGATCCAAAAATCTCCACATCTTTTGATTGTCTTTTAGCATAAGTGTTAAGATCTTCAAAAATTTTTCTCATTTCAGGACGATCAGGAACCTTTAAGAAAATAACTGATATATCATCATTTGCTACATTGTGATTTTTATACTCGTCAAAATCTTCATCAAGTTTTTTGAAAACTTCCCTTAATTCATTTTGTTCATTCATTACTTTTTTTAAAGCTAACATTCGATGTTGACCATCTAAAATCAACATAGCTTTACTATCATTAATTTCTAAAAACCCAATTGATTGAGCTTTCTTTTGATAGGCAGGTAATAAAAGTTTAGAAGCTGTTGTTTGTTTACCAGAACCATCAGTAACAGGAAACATTTCTAAAGATTTAAAATCACAAGCTTTTTCATCAAGTAATACAACAATTGAATTAAAAAATCTTTTCTGTGATCTTACTAGATATGGTGCAATCTCATTCATTATTCTTTTTAAATCTGGTTCTCTTTGAACTCTTGAAATTTCACCCATTTCTTCCCAGTCTGCTGGTGAAAAATAATCAACAGCTGCAGATGTCTTGCTAATTACATCAGCTGTTTTCATTGTTGTTTGGTAATATTTATACTCACCCATTTGTCCTTCTATTGCTGCTGTTGTCGTCATATTGACCTCCTTTTATTGTTGTTAATTGTTTTTATAAAAAATTTCATTACACTTTGGTTTAAATAGTCTAATCCATTTTTTTTGAAGAATTAGAGCTTCCATTTTAGATGTGTTTTTAACCCAACTAAATTTCATTTCACCAAAAGCAGAGCTTATAGCTTTAACTAATTTTTTATTTTTCTCTCTTTTAACGTGTGATTTAAATCTACTTCTTAAGTCAGATGTTTCACCGATATAATGTATCCCTCGAATATCATGAAAAAAATAAACACCCGGTCCCTGAGATATTAATTGCTCACACATTTCACGAATAGAAATTGAAGCTGCAAATTTTGGATATTCCACTAATGTATTTTTTTTGTAGGTGTGAGACATAACTCCAATAATGTAATCAGCACTTTTCGACAGGTCGTTTAAGGTGTTTAAGTTTAAATTTAAGTTTAAGTTTAAGTTTTTCATTTTTCCTATTTTGTATTTATTTCTATTTTTAAAATTAATAGTTATTTTTGAAAATAAGTCAAGTTTTTTTAAAAATAAAATGTATTTTTGAAAATAAGCAATTATTTTTGAAAAGTAGTTAAAAAACTAAGTATAATGGTTGTTTTAATGGATTAAATGGAAAATATCGGGAATAACTTTATTTATGACAGATTAAACAACTGCTGGAAACATCGTCTAAAGCTAGGTTTTCTTCAATATTTAGGTCTTCACCCTTCAAAAAAGGGTTCGATTCATGTTTTTTTCTCTTATTATTTTTAAGTTTCTCTAATTGTTTTTCATGATGAGCTTTAATTTTTGCAATATTTTCTGGTTTCTCAAGCTCTTTTAAAGGTAATCCCTTAATCCAAGTAAATGGACTGTCATGTTTATCAGAAGTCTTTTCTAGACTTTTTGCATGTTCAAATGCTTCAGGGTGATTTTCTTTTAAACCCACCCACTCTGATTTTTTTTGAAAAAAACAAAACGTGCACCCAGATCTAGATCTCCATTTATAATAATCTGGCAGCCCTAAACCACTCGTCTCTAAAATTTCCATCACAGCTTCTTTATCAATAGTGTCTTCAATGAAAGGAAACCTTGCTTTGATTAATGGATTTGTTGGTTTATATCCAACACGACCGCGTTCATCGTAACGAATGCCTACATAGGTTATAATTTCCTGACCTTCATCAAGAGCAGGCTTTAACCATTTCTCCATTGATTTTAATTTCATTTCAATCGTACACCACCTAGCCATCTGACTTGGCAAAAAATTATTATATTTTTTCATATAATAATCAAAACTATTAGTTGGATGAATGTAATGAATTGGTTTATCTAAACGTGTTTTTAATTTATCTAAAAAAGCATAAGTTTCTTTAAGTTCATAGCCTGTGTCTGTAAAAAAATATTCAACATTTATTTCAGGATGTTTGTTATTCATATGAACTGCTAACGCCGCTGAATCTTTACCTCCTGAAAGACCTAAGATATGTTTTATTTCCTTCATGCTAATTCTTTATTTTTTTTGTTAGAAAAATTCATAATTTTTCTTAATACTTTTAAAACAACTTCTCCTTTTTGAGATTCGTTTAAATTTTGAGTTTCTAATAGTTTTAAAACATCTTGGGAAATTTTATCAACAGTATTGCTTTTATCATTTTTGAATTCATAAAATTTTGATGAACGTTCAGGATTTTTTCCATCAAAGATTGCTATATCAATAATTTTAGTATCAGAGTGATTTTCACGTAATGTATGAAGTCTGTAAGAAACAATAAAATGTCTAACCATTTCTTCAATAGCTAACATTGCATTTTCATAATCCTGATCACTCCATTCATTAGCAGGTTTATTTGCAGCATATGAAATAATTTGTTCTAACCACTTATCATCTGAAAGGTCTTTAATTTTTGCAGAAAAAGGATCTAAATTACCAATTTTTTTAGCCCAAAGTTTTATAGTATCAAAATCTATATCTGAAATATTAGGATCAGATCTAAACACTTTAAGAATTCGTGATTTAAAGTTTTTAAGCAATTCATCAAAAACTTTATTTAATTGGGAGTATATTTTATCAAACTCATTAATTAATTTTTTAGGATCTTCTGTGCCACAAATTTCAGGTATCTTCTTGTATAAAAGCTCATAAGGATTTTGTGTGGATAATAATTCATCTCTTAACACTAAAACTCTTTTGTCTTTAAAGTTTCTAGTTTTTCTAGCGTAGTCTGGAAGCTTATATGCATTAACTACAATGGGCTTTAAAACATACAAAGGAGTTACATTTTCAATTAATTTTTTGTCTAAGAATTTAATTTCGACATATGTTTTAAATTCATCTAGGATTTTTTGCTTTTCACCTTCAATTTTAACAAACATGATCTTTAAAGTTTCAGGTAAATGATAAAGTCTTTCTGCAATTTTTTGATCAAACTCAGTGACTAAGCTCTCACGCCCTTGTTCATCCTTATTATAAAGTGCACATGTTCCTTCTGATATTTTAAAGAAAACAGCAGTTAGTAGAGGTAATACACCTATTTTAACACCAAAGGGCTGTTTACTAAAATGAGTGTATATATCGATTAGATTTACAGGTTCTTTAGAGTTCTTAATTAATTTTAAAAATTCATCATGTAAGTTTTTTAAACTCTTATTTTTTGAGCCTTTAATTGAAAATTCATATTCCTCACCTTTTTTAACATGAAGATTATTTGTTTTAATTAGTGATAAATAAATTCCAAACTCAGAAGGATGACCTTCCATTCCAAGATTTTTAAGGTGACTTGCATTAAATATTTTTTGAATAAGGTTAGTTGCTCCCCCCATAGACATTCCAGACAATTTATCTCTAACAACAAGTTCATTTTGAATGATTGGGGTTGCATGAAAAACTTTATCACTAACTGCTGAGGCTATAGAAGATAAATTCCTTATCTCTATTTTCTTATTATTAAACACCCAATTAGCGTTTTCAAAATTTAAATATAATGAGTTAAATAACAAGTTTTGAAAAGCAGACAATCTACCGTTCAATTCTTTCTTAGCGATTGCATCACCTTCAATTGCTAGAACAGTTGATTTCACACGCTTTAAAGCTGCAATTTCCAACGCATGATTAAAAAACTCTAAATACGTAACCGAGCTACCAATAATAACTGGTTTTGGAAACTTAATCTTAGATAGTGCTAATACTTTATTATCAAAATCTTTTTGACTGTCCCCTTTTGTTTTACATAAAAAAACAAAAGCACCTGCACTTACATTTGAAATATCCAGTCTAACAATTTCTTCAACTACTTTCTTAACACTTGTTAATACTAAACAAAATCTTTGAAATATTCTTTGTGTTCCAGTTTCGTGAAAGTGTTTTTTGGCAACAACGGGTTGTAAATTTGGAAGCTGTGATAAAATAATATCATAGTCATCCATGATTTTAGATTTATTAAGCTCTGTTACCTCTTCAAGATTTATGTCAGAACCAGAAAACAATGCATAAGCATTTTTAAATTTTCTAAATACAATTATTTTTTTATCTTCAAGGTTTTTTAATATTTTAGATAACTTAGTCTCGTTAATATCCAGACAATTAGTAAGAATAGTTTTTGAGGAAAATAAAGAAATATTTTTTCCAAATAAATCTATTAATGCAATTGCCTTAGTAATTTTAATAACCTCATTGTCATCTAACGATTCTGCTCTTCTAATTGAATCAGATGCTTCTGACCATACTTGAGAAATGTTTGATACTAAAATACTTGGTTCTAGATTTACTTGCAGGTAATCAAATAATCTATCAAGAGTGTATAGTTCATTTTTAATCTCTGAATTTTGTAGAAAATTTAAAAAACCATTAGGCTCCCCTGAGCTTAAAAAACTAAAAATACTTCTTTCGTTTTGACCAAATCGTTGTCTTGAAATTGGGTTTAATAAAAGAGCTACTAATGGGTGAATAGGATTACATTTTGCTAAAATATCAGCATAGCTTTTATTGGGTTTGTTATTAATGGTCTTAATAATATTATTAGCAAGTGTACTAAACTTTTTGTCTTCTTTTTTCTGCTTAATGGCTTTTGAAATTAGATGGGCAGTTTCTTCTGAATTGATTGAAAAAGGAATATCTTCAAATCGCCCTTGGATTTTTTGCCAATCTTCTTGAACTGATCGACCTAGGTTTGAAGCGTACTCTTCAAATGGTTGGTGTAAAATACCAATAAATACTGGTTCTGCCTCTTTATTAAGTCTCAAATTTGAGAAGTTTTCTGCAATCTCTTGAAATAAGTTTAAATCCGAACCAACACTAGATGCAAAATCTAAAAACTTACCCATTTCATCAACCATCAAGATTAAACCATGGTCTTTCTTATTCAGTTCAATAGATAGATTTTTTAAGCTTTTAATAACCCCTGCTACTGTTTTTTTAGTCTTTGTTTTAAGGGATGATGGAATACCCTTTGAAATCCAGTGTTTTTTAATCGATAAGTCAATCTGCTCAGCAATACTTTCAATCGGGTCATTTTTTGAACCAATTACATTTAGTGTAAACCAGCTCTTCTTATTAAGAAATACTCTAGAGAAAAGATGTTTACTATTAAACTCAGAGATCTTCTCAGCTTGTTTTTTAATAGCTGCATCTTTTGAAGTTAAAGCTTTTAAAAATAAAGCAAGTGAAGATTTACCCGTGCCGTAAGGTCCTGTTAAAGTAAAACCTGATTGGTTTGAATTGATTAATGAGCTTGAGATCTGATTTAAAACTTTTTTACTAGTATCATGAAAAATAAAATGTTCTAAAAATTCTTTTGAAATCTTATTATCAATTCTTGCTGAACGTTGAAAGCTGGAATTTACGCTAATATTGCTAAAAGATAATTGATCCATTAAGCAACCCTCTTATAACAATTTTTTAATAATTGAACTTCAGATATTTTCTTAACTTTAGTAATCTGACGTAATCCACCTGCACCTCTATTGAAAACGAAGTTTTTTCCTTCTCGCTCAAGTTTTTCTAAATACTCTTCCATGGATTTTTCATCTAATTGAAAAACCTTTCCTGGAGAACCATAATCATACATTAATTTTTCAAATGTAATGATTTGATTAGTTTGTTTTGACCAGTAATCATTTAAAGCATACTCAAATATTTTGTCACTTAAGGTTAATTTAGGTCCTCGTTGGATTTCATATTCTCCCTTTGAAAAAGTTGAAAAGATTAATCCAAGCTCTGCTAAAGGGCATTCAATACTATCCTCTGTAACTTCACCTTTTTTATTTGAGAATGTGTAAGTTCTCATAAAACAATCAATATCTCTTTTAATAGTATTGGCACTCATGCCACGCCATTTAGAAAATTTACCAACAGATACAATGTCACTTAATAACTTATCTTTATTAATAACAATTGATTGGTGATAATTAAAAATATAATACCAAGTGGTTAATGTCGGGTCACTAGTAAGCATCCAGTGTAATAACCATAAGGTCTCTGATTTTTCTAAGTATGGGTCAAAGGAATCTTTTTTAGAAAATATCATCTTACCAAAATCAGTAAGATTAAAATCTTTATCACAAATTTTTGTAACAATGCCCCAATGTCTGATAGATTTAACCATGTTTAAACCCACACCAAAATCAGCAATAGTTGTTAGCTTATTTTGTTCGAACTCTTTGATCTTTTTAATGTTTCCACCTTCTACATAATGGACTAGCTTTGTTAACCATGCGTAACGGAAAGGAAATGTGTCATGCCCTGAAAATTTTGGTCTATATTTGTTGTGTCCTAAAGGTCCTCTGAGCATAAATAATTTTATTCAAATTGGAGGATTCATTGAATGAATCACCAATTTGTAATATATACATAAATGATAAGTTTATAATGTTAAAAATGCCTTTATTAACAGTAATTTTTGACTATAGAAATTAAAGGGGAACAAAATTAAACAGAATAAGTAACAAATGAGCGAAAAAATCTATTTAGACTATCAGGCAACTACTCCCGTATCTAAGAAGACCTTAGATAAAATGCTGCCCTTTTTTTCAGAAAATTTCGGAAATCCACACTCAAATAATCATGAATTCGGCAGATTAGCAAATGATGCGGTTGAAGAAGCAAGAAAAAATATAGCTGACTTGATTAATGCAAATAAGACCGAAGTTATTTTTACATCAGGGGCTACTGAAAGTAATAATTTTGCAATTAAAAGTATTGCTAGAAACTATTTTGAAAAAGATTGTCAGATCATAACTTGCAAAACAGAACATAAATGTGTTCTTGAAAGTTGTTATGAACTTGAACAAGAAGGTTTTAAAGTTCATTATCTTGATGTTGATGAAGATGGTTTAATTAATCTTGATGAATTAGAAAAATTATTAAAACAAAAAAAATCATTAGTCTCAATTATGCATGCAAACAATGAAATAGGTGTAATACAGCCTATTCAAGAAATAGGAAATTTATGCAAAGAACATAATTCTATTTTTCATAGTGATGTAGCACAATCAATTGGTACTCAAAAAATTGACGTAGAAAAAATGAATATTCATGCTTTGTCAATTTCTGCCCATAAAATCTATGGACCAAAAGGTGTGGGTGCTTTATTTATCTCTAATAGTATTAAAAATACCTTAAGACCTTTAATTAGTGGTGGTGGTCAGGAAATGAATTTGCGTAGTGGTACACTTTCTCCTGCTTTATGTGTGGGACTTGGAGAGGCATGTAAAGACATTACCAATAATATAGATCAATATGTTCAACATTATAAAGAGCTAAAATCATGCCTATTATCAGAACTTATAATTTCAAAACTAAATTTCACTATTAATGGTCATGTTGAAAAAAGAATTCCCAATAATTTAAATATTTCAATTGCAGGTAAGGTTGCGGAACAATTATTCACTTTTATTCCAAACTTTGCTTTATCTAGTGGTTCTGCTTGTAGTTCTGGTACCATTGAACGTTCACACGTTTTATCTGCTATGAAATTAGATGATAATAGAATTGATGGCTCTTTTAGAATAAGTGTTGGCAGAGAAACAACTAAGGATGAAATTAAAAAGCTCATCAAGGTTTTATAAATTTTATGGGTACTGGTTACATAATTGAATGTAATAACTGTTCATTTACCAAAGAAGTTGATGTAGGAGTTGGTATGATGCACGGCACGTCTGATGCATGCATATTATCTACAAGTAAAAAAGATCAAGCAATAATAAAAGAAATCACATCAAAAGATAAAAAAGCAGTTTTTGATATAGGTGGTTATTCAGTTTTTAAATGCAACAAATGCTCATCTTTATCTAACAAATTTCATATAAAAGTTAATTTAGATGATAAAATTCTATTTGATAACAATCCCAATTGTAGAAATTGTAAAATTAAAATGGATCTTTTAATTGTTGATGAAGATCAAATGAAGATTATAGGCATAGAAAATTGCCCTAAATGTAAAAATGATAAAATCACAATTAATCAATCAATGCTATGGGATTAAATAAGATCCAATTAATTGACAATATTTAAATAAGTCTACCTTATAACATGTAATTAGAAGTCAATTACCAAATTTGGAAAAGCTTTATTTTTTTTTCTTAACTGTATTTTTTTTATTAATCTTTATTTCCTGTCCATCTTTAGTTGCTAAGGTTAGATAGGGTTTTCTTATCCTCTTGAGATGAAGGGTGGAATATGAAGCATCAAAAGTTAATGAAATTTTAACATCATATTTACTATTTGTTTCTTTTTTAAATTTATCAATAACTCCATTGAGCTCAAATAATTGTGTGCTTTTATCAAGCTCTATACTTAGTCCTTTAATTTTATCGTTTAATTTTATCGGTTTTTTAGTTTTTTTTTTCATTTATTTTTATCTTTGATTCATATTTTTTATCAAACTCTGTTTGATCTATTCTAAACCAATCAAAGAGTTCTTTGTGACTAACATTTGTAGCTCGAGATTCATCATTATGATTGTGCCAAAAAACGAAATAATGCTTACCATTTTCAAATCCATCATCTTTACCTATTAGTTTGATTTCCTTAACCTCGCCAAAAACCCATTTATCAACTTTTTTGTATTTAGGTTCGGGTCTGGTCATTTTTTAATTTTGTTTCTCATAAATAACAAAATCATTTTTTTTCATAAATGATTCTGCTTCTTCTTTTGTTTCAAAAGCCCAAAGATTAACTATTTCAGTGGGCAAAACGTTTCTCCATTGAATAACCGACCATTCTTCTTTTCCTATCTTATGTTTATTTGGATGGCTTGTTAATTTTGATTTAGATAGCTGATAAATGTATTTTCGATGGTCTTCTATAATATCTCCAGTTGGATAAGCATCTTTTTTTATATTTTTCATTAATTAATTGTTATTCCCCATGTTGCTATTTTATCTTTCATTTTTTCAAGATCCCATTCCAATCGTTCTACTGAACTTAAATCTGGATTTTCTTTAAGTATTGCAACTATATGTTTTGAAGTAATTCTGCATCGAACAAGAATGCTCATTTGTTCTGGAAAATTCTCAACTAATTTTTGTATCTGTTCATCTAACTCATCAATGCTTATATTTTTATCAAATTTAGCGATGAGTTTTTTCACTTAAGATATTTATATCTTAATACAATAATATGGCAAAATAAAATTTTTGATAATATATTCATAGATAAATTAAACATGGATAATCTATTTAAATGGTTTGATGAGCTAACTAAAAACAGCAAAAAAATTTACGAACTAAATCAAACTATTAAAAAATTTAATATAGACCCTATAGGAACAACACATTCTGATCCAACTCATTTTGTTCCCGAATTATTACAAAATGCCGATGATCAGAAAGCTGACGAAATTTATTTTAATTTTAACACTTTAAAAAATGAAATTAGATTTAGTCACAATGGAAATAATTTTACTAAGCAGGATATTCAAGACATTTGTAGTATTGGACATAGCCAAAAGAGTGAGACAATAGAGAAAATTGGAAAATTTGGTACTGGTTTTAAATCTATTTATAAGGTTACTGATAAACCTATAATAAGTTGTTTTTTAGAAAGCAAAAAAACACCAATAATTTTTTCTATAGAAAATAAGATTATACCTATAAGAGAAAAAAATAATTACCAAGGTTTAGAAATTAGTGAAAAAAAATTTGATACAAATTTTTATTTTAGGTTGATAAGCAATGATATTTTAAATGAAAAAAGTTTTATCGAATTTATAAAAGACAATGCTACGAGCATGCTTTTATTTTTGCCTAATATACGTAAACTATTC
>Ga0209709_10003565_pt1 | contig 12833 bp, 12 predicted proteins | sample ArcticOcean_MG_C_2_FD_187435 | JGI IMG/M metagenome (GOLD analysis project Ga0209709, IMG submission 187435) | Marine microbial communities from western Arctic Ocean - ArcticOcean_MG_CB4_136 (SPAdes) (version 2) | ecosystem: Environmental > Aquatic > Marine > Oceanic | place: Arctic Ocean... | reverse complement strand
AGCTGGTGGCATACCCGGAGGAGCTGGTGGCATACCCGGAGGAGCTGGTGGCATACCCGGTGGTGCTGGTGGCATACCCGGAGGAGCTGGTGGCATACCCGGTGGTGCTGGTGGCATACCCGGTGGAGCTGGTGGCATACCCGGTGGAGCTGGTGGCATACCAGGTGGTGCTGGTGGCATTCCTGGAGGGGGGGGCGGAACTTGCATCTCGTCATCACTCATATCGATACCTCTGAAACCGCACATGGCGGCATACCGTCCATCTTGGACAAGCGTATAACCATTACCCGAACAGAATCAACCCCTCACCGGCAGTTCATTAGTAAGCGGCAGATTATTCAACGGATTACCGGCGGCCACAAATATGGCAGGAATAGACTCTTCAAGTCCACCCGTATTATTCATCGTCGGCACCGCTGGTGCAGGGAAATCATCACTGGTAACCTCACTTCAGCGATGGAGCCGATTCCTAGAAACTGAAGTTCTAGCAGTAAATCTTGATCCTGGTGCTGAAAGAGTGCACTATGATGCTGAATTCGATGTTCGAGACCTCATCTCATTGAGCGAAGTTATGGATGAATATGACCTGGGCCCAAATGGAGCACAAATCCTTGCCGCAGATCTGGTCGCAGCACAGGCTGAAGATGTCTCTGAACAACTTAGTTCACTTTCTGGTGACCTAATTGTGATAGATACCCCCGGCCAAGTCGAATTATTTGCCTTCAGAGAAGCGAGCAGCCATCTAATAGAGGTTCTTGGAAAAGAACAAGCGGCAATAATCTATCTCTTTGATCCAATGCTATCCCGTAGTGCAAGTGGCTTTGTCAGCCAGATGTTACTATCCAGTATTGTCGAATTCAGACTAGGACTTCCAACCAAGAACGTTCTTTCGAAAGCCGACTTATTATCTGAAGAAGAACTTGAACAGATCATCGAATGGTCTGAGCGTTTAGAGATATTAGAACTTGCACTATACGATGAGGCAGGTGGACAGCGCACAGAGTTCGCTATCAACCAACTACGAATGTTGCAGGATTTCTCCGCTGCTCCCGGACTGGTTCCGATATCAAGCGAGATGGAAGAAGGATTGGCAGATATTCTCACCTTTGCTCAAGCATTATTCGGTGGAATGGCCGATGCTCGGGATGGATTCGCTTCCGATATAGGCGATGAAATCGATCAATGATTACCGGCAACTGCTTTGAACCGTGTTCACAAGCAGGGGTCATGGCAGAGAACCTATTGGCGATTGATGATCTTGGCGATGACTTTAAGGGAATTCTTGATTGGGCGATTGAATTCAAACGTGCCTGGAAAAGTGGCGATGATATTGCACATGGATTCTTACCATTGGATGCATTGACAGTAGGTTGCATCTATGAAAAACCGAGCACTAGAACTAGAATCTCATTCGAGGTTGGAATCTCGCGCTTAGGTGGCAGTCCCTTAACTCTACTCAAAGGAGATATCCAATTGGGTAAATCTGAATCAATAAGTGATACTGCAAAGGTATTATCACGATATTTAGGAGCTATTACATACCGCTGCTTTGCTCACGCAGATGTAAAAGAATTAGCTGAAAACTCAACTGTTCCCGTAATCAATGCACTATCCGATAAGCACCACCCCTGCCAAGCAGCAGCTGATCTTATGACTATTCTGGAGAACTTTGAAAATACTGATGATGTGAAAGTAGCATGGGTTGGCGATGGAAATAATGTATTGCATGATTTAATGCTAGCTTGTGCAATGCTAGGTATCGATTGCCATTATGCAATACCCAAGGGATATGAGCCTGATGAGGAAGTTGTGGAAAGAGCAAATGCTCTAGCGGAAAAGAATGGCAGCGCACTTGTCGAAACCAATGACCCAATAGCAGCGGTAAAGGATGCCAACATCATTTACACCGATGTTTTCATTTCCATGGGAGAGGAACATCTCAAAGACAAAATCTCAGATTTCGATGGATTTCAGGTCAATATGGAATTGTTAGCAAACGCCGCTAGCGATTGGAAATTCATGCATTGTCTTCCAGCTCACCGAGGAGATGAGGTGACTGATGGGGTAATGGATCATGATAACTCAATCGTGTTCGACCAAGCAGAAAATCGCATGTGGGCTCAAATGTCACTACTCACTTACTTAGTTGATAAGCACACATGGGAAACCATGGGTGAAATGATGGGTCTCGGTATCTGGGACTAAATTGAGACCGCTGCTGCAAAAGAGATCAATCCCAATAACATAGCCATCCTAATGCGTTGTTGTGCGCTGTAATATTCGCCGTTCAGCAGAGGAGTTCCAAGAGTTATTAACATCATTATTGCTGGTGTTTGTAATAATAGTTGCCAGAATTGCAGAGGACCAAGCCAATGTGGTAAGTAGAGTAATATCAATGAGAAACAAATAATCACATATGCAACATTTCGACTCTTTGCTAAGCCTATGCGCATGGGTAAGGTGTTGCGATCTGCATCCGATTCCACATCCTCACAATCCTTGATTATCTCACGGGCTAAATTAGCCAACATAGCTACACCTGCTGCATACCAAATCAATTGCGAATCCATACTCCTAACCGCAGCAGCTCCAAAGAGAATCACTGCACCAACCATCAATGAGATGGAAATATTACCTGCCAAACCATTCTTTTTGGTTTGTGGACCATGGTCATAGGTAAGCATCAATACTGCCGCAGTAAGCCATATGGCGATTAACGGCCAATATGAATTGCGCCAAGAAAGAATTGCTAATAAAATCAATGATAGTAAAGAAAACACTTGTGTCAGAGACTTGGCTTGTTTAATAGTCATACGGCCTGATGGGATGACGCGATTGGGATGAGCCTCCTTGTCTATATTATTATCAGCGATATCATTTAGAATATTCCCTGCTGCCATGAAAGCCATTACTGAAAGCATTGCCAGCAATACATTGAGGCCAGAATCATAACTCCAGAGGCCATCGAGTGCAATATGGGCACCTAGAGGCACAGTCAAAGCAGCTAGGATTAGATTTTGGAATCGGGAAATCTCTAGGACATCTCGCCACTGCATGATTTAGTCCCAGAAGGACTTGGTTCAAGTCAGTTCGCTACTAGCGACCATATGCATAACCGTTGTCGAAAACCACTATCTGCCAGTCCTTCCATGTAACCTGCTTTTGAAAAGCGGCGGTCGCGGGCTAATACATTGCCTATTTGATTCATGGTCGCACCCCAACGGAAGCGGGTGTTGAGATGATCTAGAATCTCCAGTGTATTGGCATCGCCAACATCTTCGAGATAGACGGCTATCTCAGTTCGCAAGCGGTCACAACGACCCATCAAGCCTCACCGCCTAATTGGACGCGACGTACGAGATGACGCCAGGTATTGACATCCTCGAACTTGCAGGGTTTCCATTGTGGCTTTGAAGGGAGCCGCCCGCTGGACGTAGCGACATGTGTTACGATGCGTTGCGCCCAGACGGGGGTCTCTTGTGTGTGTTCTATGGGGTAGAGATCAGCAAATCTTGTATTTGGGTTCATAATATCCAATTTCACCCCCCCCTATATCAAGCGATGACTGGGGGGTAGATCGGAAACTGAAAGTGAATTACTGCGCAGTACCACGTTTTTCAGTTTCACATTAACCTGAAAGTGAAAACGTTTCCAGTCATCCCCGCTCAGTCTAAATACCGGATGTTGGTGGCACTCTCGTCGCTCGCATAGTGTAGTGGCCCATCATGAAGCCCTCTCGAGGCTTCGACCCGGGTTCAAATCCCGGTGCGAGCACTTGCACTCAGATATAGCGCAGGATAATCTCAAGAAGATACTGCAAGATAATCATTCCAGGCCAGACTTGATGGACATCTTGAATCTAGATCAGTGGCAATTCAACAGGAGGCTTTGTCGAAAGCAGAGTGTTCTGGTCTGCTCTCGGGACATGTTGGTGAAGGTCTTCGCTGGAAATGGGATACTGAATCGATATTATTGCTCGACAAAGAAGAATTAAAAGGCGAATTACCATTACCAAAGGCCTGATTATTCTGTTTATATGGGCACATTCATCCCCATTTACCAAGTCAGAACAGTGCTAATCGTAGCAGCCAAATCACTAAGAGCGAACTTGTGGACAGAAGGTTATGAGCGAAAACATGACCATAGAGAATACCCCCGAATTGCTGTCATTCATGCAGTTATGGATGATGAGCGGACCGATGGTTCTGGCTACTGTAAATGAGATTGCTGAATCGAATCGAGCAATAGACTTACCCGAAATACCAGGAAGGGATTTCGCTGAAGAATTACGTTCATTCCATTCATCTATGGCCCAAATAACTACACGTTTGCTCTGAATTATGCAAACCTTGTTGCTAACAGGAATCAGACACTCATAAGAAGGAAGGGGGAAGTGGTACTGCTATGCGCTTGAATGCAATCTCATTGGTAATGCTATTGCTTTTCGCAGCATTAGTACCCATTGGTAGTGCTCAAAAAGTTGCTCCAATACCTGCTAATGAAGGTGAATGTGGATTGGAATCATATTCTGAAATGGTGCAAATCGCCTTTGAACGTGAGGAGGAAAAAGTAGAGGCAAATGTCGTCGAAAACCCGTCACTTGAAGGAGAGTGGTTAGCTGTCATCACTGGTGCTTGCGGTGAAGGTTCGAAACTAGCACAGTATGTTTCTGAGCAATTGGGTGCTGATTCATTCAAACATTCGCTTCATCTCGATGGAGCATGGATAATGACATTCAGTAATGATTTGTTGGCTAAACAATCACTCGAACAAAATGAATATGTTGAGGCTTTTTATCCATTAATTAATCTCGACCGAGATGTACGTCTGATACCCAATGACCCAAAATTCAATGACCAGTGGCATCTACGTAATACTGGACAATCGGGGACATCTGGTGAGGATGTCAATATTACTTCCACTTGGGATAATTACAAGGGTACTGGAGTTATGATCTCAATCGTTGACGACGGAGTAGATACTGACCATCCTGACTTATCACCAAATTACAACACTGCATTGGATTATGATTATTGTGGTAATGACAACAACCCAAACCCCTCGAGTAATGATCATCACGGCACTTCCTCTGCGGGTGTGGCTGCTGCTAAGGGTAACGACGCTACTGGCGTCACGGGTGCAGCAATGGATGCTGATTTAATTGGAGTTCTATTACTCGCATGTGGGCTTACCGATTCAAGAGAAGCAAATGCACTTTCCCATTCACGCGATTTCGTCGATATCTCTTCCAATTCATGGGGACCATCGGATGATGGTGAGACTATCGAAGGCCCAGGTCCTTTGCTAATGGCTGCACTAGAAGACAATGCTTACCTCGGGCGTTCCGGTAAAGGAATGGTTGTCACACTTGCCGGTGGTAATGGTCATGGAAATGATGACAATTCAAATTACGATGGCTATGCAAATTCACGTTTCACTATCGGTGTCGCTGCTGTCAGTGATTATGGTACACGCTCATGGTATTCAGAAGACGGTGCCAATATATTGGTCGCTGCGCCTTCAAATGGCGGTGAAAATGGAATCACTACCACTGAAAACGGCGGTGGATACACCAATAGTTTCGGTGGGACCTCTTCAGCAACTCCTCTAGTAAGTGGGATTGTAGCACTGATACTGGAAGCAAACCCCTCTCTTACTTGGCGTGATGTCCAACACATCTTAGCAAACTCAGCACGTAAGAATGATGCAAGTGATTCCGATTGGCAGATCAATGCCGCTGGGCATGACATCAATCACAAGTATGGTTTTGGTGTTGTAGATGCTGGTTTAGCGGTGACATTAGCTGAAAACTGGGAAAACGCCGGACCTGAAGTCAATTGGAGTTCCACAGAGGTAATTCTAGATGTCACTGTACCTGATAATGATGCTCAATATACGACCGATAAAATAAATGTTGACGAAAGTATCAGAGTTGAATCAGTAGAGATTCTCTTTGATGCTGATCATGATTTTCGCGGTGATTTAGATATCCGATTGATATCCCCAACCGGAACCGAATCGGTTTTGGCTCAAAAAAGAGATGACAGTGGTAATAATTACAATAATTGGGTTTTCAGTTCACTACGTCATTGGGATGAGGACAGCCTGGGTGATTGGACTTTGAAAGTCAGAGATCAAGGCAATAACGATGAGGGCACATGGAACTCTTGGAAATTAATGATTCATGGTAGTGAATTTATAACCGACAGTGATGAAGATGGGTTATTAGATTCTGAAGAAACAACTGAGTTTTACGGTACAGACCCATATGATTGGGATACCGATGATGATGGTTTAGGTGATGGTATAGAAGTACTTACATTAGGTACTGACCCTTTGAGTAATGATAGTGACCAAGATGGTCTCGATGATTATGCAGAGGTAAAAAACCACACCACAAATCCTTTGTCCAATGACACTGATGGTGATGGTTTACTCGATTGGGATGAGATATACATCCATTTGTCAAACCCCCTCCAATTCGATGAGGATGCCGATAGTGACGGATGGTATTGGTTTCAGGATTGCAACGATAACAATAGTAGCATCAGTCCAGATGCAGGCGAGTCACTGAATGGATTAGATGATAATTGTATCAATGGAATCGACGAAGGCTATGAATTGATGGATTCAGACCAAGATGGACTGAATGACTGGGATGAATTCCATATTCATGGAACTAATCACTATTCAGCAGATACCGATGGTGATGGTTTGCGTGATCGTGATGAAATTGATATCCATTTGACCGACCCTTTGGTAAGCGATCCAGATAATGATAGTGATGGTTTTCACTGGTTCTTGGATTGTAATGATTCAAATCCAGCAATAAATCCTGGTGCATCCGAGACTCTAGATGGAATCGATGAGGATTGTGATGGATTAATCGATGAGGGTTATGAGTTCATTGATTCGGATTATGATGGACTTACAGACCATGCAGAGTATCATATTCACAATACTTCCTGGTATGATAACGACACTGATGATGATGGGCTAAAAGATGGTGTAGAGATTATGGTCTATCTCAGTAATCCACTAGTAGCTGATTATGATATTGACGCTGATGGTTGGTATGATTTCGTAGATTGTAACGATAGTAATAGTGCAGTCAATCCAGGCACTATTGAAATCTGGAACCAAATCGACGATGATTGTGATGAATTAGTTGATGAAGGGGTACAACAACCAATACCGGTAATTGTGGTCATAGCCTCACCAGAAAGCGGAGAGATAGATACTGTGGTCACTTTCATCGCTCGCTCTGAAAATGCTGAGTACATCAACTGGACAGTAGGAGGTTCATATTTCGAAGGTGCCTATCTCAATCTGAGTTTCGAGGATGTTGGAGAAGAGAGTTGGCAGGTATGTGCGCTCGCAGATGAATTGAAATCCTGTCAAAGTGGCGTTATAACCATTATTCCAGAGAAGTCTAGTCTCGACCCAGAGAATGCTATTGACGGCGGTAGCGATAACAAATCCACAGTTAGCGATGATATTGCTAATGTAGGTGATAGTTTTATTCTAGATACTGGTCTAATCTTGATGCTGATTTCAATAGTCATTATCCTGGTTTTGGTTGCATTCTTACTAGGAAGGCGTGGCGGTGGTGCTACACCGCACTATCCACCAGCTGTAAGCGCAGTAGGCTTACCAGGTGCTCCGAATCTGCCAACAATGGATAACGGATGGGAGGGATGGTCCTAATCGGGTTCATCCATTTCAATCAGATGACCCATACGCTCGACTTTAGTTGCCAGGTATTCACGGTTTTCCTCACCGACACCTGCCACCAATGGCAAACGATCAACTACTGTAATTCCATACTTAGACAACTGAACTAATTTATCAGGATTGTTTGAGAGGAGGCAGACTTCTTGCACTCCAAGAGTGCTAAGCATGGTACTGGCTATTTGGTAATCACGAGCATCATCTGGATGACCAAGCATTCGATTTGCATCGACGGTATCCATCCCCTTGTCTTGTAGGTTATATGCTTGGATTTTGGCATGAAGACCGATTCCACGTCCTTCTTGACGAAGATATAGAACGACACCCCACCCTCTTTTTGCTATTGCTACAAGGGAGGCAGTAAGCTGTGGACCACAATCACAGCGCAAACTGGAAAAGACATCGCCAGTAAGGCATTCTGAGTGCATTCTAGTTAACACTGGGTCAGGACCTGACATCGAACCAAGGGTCAATGCCACATGGTCAAGTCCTGTGCTCTTTTCATGAAAGACCCGGATTTCAAAATCCCCAAAGTAAGTAGGTAATTTAGCCTGCGATGGTACTTCACTGATATCCATTAGACAACCTCTATTACAAAACGAAATTCTCCTACTGATTCCTTCATCTCAAGCATCTTTTGCCCAAGACGAGCAACCATCATCGGCAGATCATGCATAGTTTCAGGGTCGTCTGCTATCACTTCTAGCAATGAGCCCTTTGGCAATTTTTCCAATGCCCTTCGTGCCTGTGAAACCGGCACCGGACAAAAGTGTCCCAATACATCTAGGCGATGTGTTGCCTGCATTGTCAAAGCGAGCAAGTCTCTCTCTTTAGAGTGCCCGCTAGCGACAGGTTTGATGAATAAGTCCTGACTAGAGGGGGGTATGGCCAGAGCCAAGGATGACATGTCTTGGTCTGAGGTCGGTAAATTATCAACAACATATCTCAAAATACCATTCGCACTTCTTTGCGTTGAAGTCTTTTATTGGTTTTTGACCCAACCGAGCAATACACTTGCTCCAATTCAAGTCACTGAGGCTTGGACTTGGCATATGCTAACCGAGTTGATATATGGTACAGGTTCAAGTACACTCGGCTATGAAGGAGGTTGGAAGACCAAGGTAACTCTCTATCATCCTGATTTTTACCCATATGCCGGAGTCAATGCAATCGGACTCTATGTCAGCGATGAGTGCGCAGGGATCCATGAGATGATTTTCATCTCGGTTTTGGTGATGATGACTGACGGTGTTTCACAACGAATGCGAATCAAAACCTGCGCAGTGATGTGCGTAATTGTATACATTCTCAATATCGTGCGTTTGTTGGCTTTTTATCCAATTGCGATAAGCGGCTGTGTCGAAAACCCTGGTATGGTAAATTGTGAAGCACCGATGTGGCAATTCCACATCATGGTCTACAAATGGTTATTCCTTGTGGTTTTACTGACCATGTGGCTAGTTTGGTTCAAGTGGACTGGAGCCTCTAAATCGATGAAGAAAGCTGCTGCCCACGAACGTCATCAGTGGACCTTTGCTTGGCGGAGTTCCTGGGACAAAACCCATTGGGCTGTTCTGGTATTAGGAATCGGATTAATCCTACTAGCAATTGTCAACATCACATCTTCACAGGAAGCGATGGATGCCAAATATATGGTTGACATTTGTTCATTCCAGGATCTAGTTACTTCACAATGTAATGATGCGCAAAACGAATGGAATAACCAAATCTCTAGTTCTTGGTCACTAGCCTCTGTGGGACTGGTAGCTTTGGCCGGAGTTGGAATAACCATTTCTAAGGCAAATGAAAATAACTCTAAGGAAGAGGAATAATCATTCTAAAACAGCGGCTTGTAATTGCTGTCCATGAACCGATTTTGAATTGAGGGCCTTGAGGGCGTGTTCGACCGAACGGCTGTGAACCTCGATTGTGCTCGAACCTTGACCGAAGGTTATCGTGCCTATAGCCAATGGATCACAGCGAATATTTTTGACCAACCACTCGCTAATCTTTAATTTGCTCAATGAATCGGTGCTAATCTGAATTGGAACCATTCCGAATACATCTGATACCTCTGAATTATCCTGTTGCTTTTTGACCGGGTCACGACTGACTCCATCGGGCAAATCCGGTGCTTCACTAGCGACAATATCTAGGCTGTGAGTCGCTTGAATCTTATTCATTTGAGGTATGTCATCTCGGCTGACCAAAGTCCAAGACTGACCTTTACGGCCAATACGACCAGTTCTCCCAATACGGTGAACATAGGAGTCTACATCATCAGGAACATCATAATTGATGACACATGTAACTCCATCGACGTCGATACCACGCGATGCAACATCGGTGGCGACGATAATGGAAAGCTCTCCATTGCGGAACTTTTCTAAGATACGCTCTCTTTGATTCTGATTAAGATCACCGTGCAGACCATCTGCCTCGAAACGGTGCTTCTTCAAGCGCTCAACCATGAGGTCGACCATACGTTTGGTATTGGCGAAGATGATAGTTTGATCTTCCTCACCCATATAGGCAAGGATTCGACCACAAACCCACAATTTGTTAGCCCGACCACAGCGAACACTGTGTTGAGATATTTCGGGGATGTCTAAACTCTCAGCTTGTGTGAGAACGAACTCCGGATCATTCATGAACTCATAGGAAGCATCGAGAATCTCCTGTGGGAAGGTTGCACTGAAAAGTAATGTTTGCGAGCGTGATTCCATCTTTTCAAGAACCCACATGATATCTGGGAAGAAACCCATGTCAAGCATGCGATCTGCTTCGTCGAGGACCAACCAAGTAGGCTTGCCTAAATCTATGTGGCCCCGCTTGGTCATGTCCATTACACGACCGGGGGTTCCGACGATGATATCTACGCCTTTTGCAAGGCCCTTAGCCTGCTTTTCAAGGTCTGTTCCGCCATAGACGGTCATTATCGAGAAACCTGAGTCTCCCTGAAGCATTTCAATCTCCTTGGCCACTTGAACTGCCAACTCGCGTGTCGGTGTCAACATCAGAGCCTGTAATTCTCCAGTAGGAGTACAGCCAGTGAGCACAGGCAGGCCAAAGGCTGCCGTTTTACCGCTTCCAGTTCTCGCTTGACCGATTACATCGCGGCCAGAAAGTGCTATTGGAATTGTATCTCGCTGGACTTGCGTTGCAAATTCAAAGCCTGCATCAGCTAGTGCCTTTAGAATTTCAGGAGATAAATCCCAAGTTGAAAATGTAGTTTGTGTGAACATCCGAATGCCTCAATCGCTCTAAAACCAATTTGGGCCATCGAGCGATGACGGCCCCCTGCACATCTTCAGAAACTATCCCTATCTTGGATTTCAGACTTTAACTCACCCATCCAATACTTGCGAGCATTCTCACGAGTTAAGGGTCGACGCATCTGACGGACATGCTCAAGAATGTACTGTCTGAACTTAAGCGACTTGGTACGGTTTACACCTTTTGGAGTGATACCATCCCACAGATTGCTAAACTGTTCCTGTTTGTCATTGAATGCATCATTGTTCATGATATACACCTCTTGGGCAGCGCTGCGACCATCCACCTGTCTTTAATCATGACGGAGGTCTTCTTTCTTCGGTAATGGCTCCAAGCCCACTACTCCGCCCTGCGATTCCACTATTTCACGGTCGACTTGCGGCACGCTTGGAGCGGGCGCCAAGAAGGCATTCTTTTGTGACTCTGTGCCACTCCATTGCACATCGTCTAGCAGTGAATTCAGTTCCTTGATGACCTTTGGGTTCTTTTCATCACGCAGTAATTCGCTGGCTTGGTCTCTCAATACCTCATCACTCATCAAGCGAGGCAAGATATTGATGCACGCCAATCTGACACTTACATTGGCATTGCTACAACCATTGATGACTAGATCACGTGCACGTCCATGGTCGGTATCTAGAGCCTCGATGCAACGGATAGCTTGATCGACAACTTTAGGATCGGAGTCAAAGATCGCCTTCTCAGCCAAGATGATAGCAACCTTGGGAGCTTTCTTTGCCAAACCAGGTAAACAGCGGGAAGCATTTCTTCTAGTGCCGGCATCTTCATCAGCCAAAGCCCAACCTACCAAATCCCAAACCATCGCATCCTTCTTGTGAACTATTTTACGCAATAACCCTGAGGCTTTTCTGCGTAATTCAACATCTTCCTCAAGTAATAATTCATCGATATGATCGCCGGCAACCTCTGGCCAAGTTTCGCACAAGCCTGACAATCCACGCCAAGCTTCATCACAACGGATTTTCAGGTGGTGCCGTAATTCATTCGCTAGTGTGCTCTCAGTAGCCGATGGGAACACCGGAGCGGTCAATGCTAGGCAGCGACCTGCAGCTTTTCTCACAGTACTGGAATCATCATCTAATAATACCGAGAGGTGATCGAATAATTCGTCAGAGCGCTGCTCTGCCATATGAGGTAATGCTAACAAGCCTGCACAACGAACCTCTATATCATCATCCATCAGGGCTTCAATTAGAGTAGAGTGACCTTCCCAAGCCTCTCGTCCGTGTAGGCGAACTAGAGCTTGGATACCATCGCAACGATACATCCTGTGTTCTTTACCCCTCCATCTAACGGTGGTCAGGTCGATTTCGCCACTGGCGAGGGCGATGATTTGTCCTTGATTTATTGCCATAAATGGCCCTTCAGGGACTTTTGGACCCTTTACCTTACGCTGTGGAGCGGCCGTATGAATAGGGCGGCCCGTGCGGGGATCTCGAGCGATATATTCTACCATTCTGGGGCGCGGATAACGCCCGAATCAATGAACCCTTTGGCTCAAACTATCTCATATGAATGAGTTGAAGAACCCCTGGCACCTCTAGTGGGCTATGAGCGATGCTGCACGAGAGGATATCGAGAGGGTTCTCGCCATCTGCTTCCGTGGGCGGTCTAGTGTCAGTGCTGCAGAAATGATTCGAATTCTGACTTTTGACATGGATTGGATGAACGATGAAACAGCAGCCGATGTAATTTCCTCGTTGTGTAGTAGTGGCTGGTTGCGTGAAATAGAGGGGGAACTTACAACACAATGCGAATTGAAAGGAGTAACTGCGCCCTTAGGATGGCAACCAAGACCTTCGCGG
>Ga0209709_10003562_pt1 | contig 12845 bp, 11 predicted proteins | sample ArcticOcean_MG_C_2_FD_187435 | JGI IMG/M metagenome (GOLD analysis project Ga0209709, IMG submission 187435) | Marine microbial communities from western Arctic Ocean - ArcticOcean_MG_CB4_136 (SPAdes) (version 2) | ecosystem: Environmental > Aquatic > Marine > Oceanic | place: Arctic Ocean... | reverse complement strand
GAAGTGAAACCATAGATAAAGCTTTATCAATTTTTTTATCTGCTTCATCTTTTGGAATTTTTCTCACTCTTAAAGGAAAAGCTAAATTTTCATAAACAGTCATGTGTGGAAATAAAGCATAATTTTGAAATACCATTCCAATTCCTCTTTTATGAGGTGGGATGTTTGAAATTGGATTGCCCTCTAAATAAATTTCTCCATGTGTTGGTGTCTCAAAACCTGCCAACATCATTAAACAAGTCGTTTTACCAGAACCAGAGGGTCCCAACATTGTTACGAATTCACCTTCGGCAATATCTAGTTGTAAACCTTTAACAACTAAGATTTTACCATCATAACTCTTGTCAACATTATCAAATTTAACAAATTCATTATTTTTTGACATAATTTTTTTAAAGATTTAAAACATTAGTTGAGTTTTTTATCAAGTTTTTTTATTTCAATTATTTGATGTGTAGATCTTTTGGAAAATTACAGAATAACTCGCACCCTTTGTCAGTTATTCGTATTGCCTCAGATGCTTCAACACCCCAGCCCCCAAATTGCATTACAGCAATCATATGAAAAGTTACATTTGGTTCCAAAATTGTCATATCACCCTTGGATATATTTAAAGTATGCTCTCCCCAATCAGGCGGATAACCAATTCCTATTGAATAACCTGTTCTAGATGTTTTTTCTATTCCATATTTATCCAATATTTTCCAAAATGACTGTGCAACATCATCAGCCTTATTTCCAGGTTTAGCAGCATTAATACCTGCCTGTAATGCTTCATTTGTTTTATTCATGGTATCAATTTTTAGCTGATCTGGCTTTCCAAGCAAAACTGTTCTTGCCATAGGGCAATGATATCTTTGATATACACCTGAAAGCTCAATTATTGTGGCTTCTCCTTCAACAAATTTGTCTTGAGTTGCTGTTAAATGTGACGCAGAGGTTCCTTTTCCTGTGGGTAATAAGGTTGCAATACTAGAGTATTCTCCTCCAAACTCTGGGGTTCCATAAAATAATGCTTTTTGAATTTCACCCACTGCGTCACACTGTCTTACTCCTGGATTTATTACATCAATTGCTGTTTGCATTCCTCTTTGAGAGATTATTGCTGCTGATTTCATAAGCTTAATCTCAGCATTAGATTTAACTACTCTTGACCAGTTAACTAATCTTTCAGAATCTTTTAACTTACTATTTGGTAAACCTTGTTTTATTTTTTCATAACAATAGGCTGTAAAATAATGACTATCCATTTCTAAACCTATTGTAAGTTTATCCCACTTTCGCTCTTTTATAATTTCTACTAAATTATCATATGGATGGAGTGGCCATGTATGAATATATTTTTCCTCATAAACTAAAATATTTTCATTTTTTAAATAAGTTTTTATATAAGCACCACCAGAATCTTGTTTTCTCACCCAGCATAATGGTTCTTCAGCATTGACATGTACCAAAACTGCTTGGGCATAATAAAATGACCAAGCATCATAACCAGTTAAATAATTCATATTAGCTGTATCGCTAGAAATCAGTAGTTCTATGCCTTTATCTTGCATAGATTTTTGAACTTTTTTTAATCTATTCTTATATTCTTCTTTGCTAAAACTCATACCTTAATAACTGTTAACTTTCTTAGGAAACTTTTTATTTTTAACTTCATTTTTATATTTAACTATAGCAGTATTTATTTGTTTTGTAATATTTGTAAATCTTTTAACAAACCTAACCTTGGTTGGATTTAATCCAATTAAATCATCTGTTACTAAAATTTGTCCATCACAATGAACTGACGCACCTATTCCAATTGTTGGAATTCTTATAGTTTTTGTAATTTCTTTTGCCAATGAGCTTTCTACACATTCTAATACAATAGAAAAAACACCTAATTCCTCTAAAATTTTAGCATCTTTTAAAAGATTATTTCTTTCAACTATTTTTTTTCCTCTAGCTTTAAAATTTTTAGCTGATTGAGGAAGAATTCCCAAGTGACCCATTACTGGAATTTTATTTTTAATCAATGTTTTGACTATATGATATATCTTTTTACCACCTTCTAATTTAACTGCATCACATCTTGTTTTTGAAATAATTGCTTTTGCATTTCTTAAAGCTTCCAGGCTATTTCTGTAAGTATTATGTGGCATGTCGACAACCATAAGGCTTTTTTTTATTCCTATTCTCACACTCTTAGAATGCTCAATCATTATATCAAGTGTTACACTTCTTGTTGATTTATAGTTATACAAAACAGACCCTAAAGAGTCTCCCACTAAAACAATATCGCAATGATTATCTATAATTTGTGCAATATTTTTAGAATATGCTGTTAAGCAAACAATCTTGGATCTATTTTTTTTTTTAATAATTTTGTAAAATTTATTTTTCATTAATACATCATCTTTTTTTTATAATTTATATTCTATAATAAATAATTACTCTAATTCAATAGTGCTTGGTGGCTTTGAAGTAACATCGTAAACTACTCTGTTAATTCCTCTAATATTATTGATAATTTGATTAGAGATTGATTGCATAAAACCTTTTGGAAAGTCAAAAAAATCAGCTGTCATTCCATCTTCAGATGTAATTGCTCTCAACAAGCAGATATGCTCATAGGTACGATTATCCCCCATAACACCAACCGTTTTCACTGGTAGCAAGGCTGCATAAGCTTGCCAAATTTTATGATACAATCCATGATCTCGTAGAGCTTTAATAAAATAAAAATCTGCATCCTTCAAAATTCTTATTTTTTCAATGGTTATGACACCTGGCATTCTTATAGCTAAACCGGGACCTGGAAATGGATGTCTAGATATTATATCTTTTGATAAATTAAGTTCTAATCCTAATTTTCTAACCTCGTCTTTAAATAAAAATTTAAGAGGTTCGACTAATTTTAATTTCATTCTTTTAGGTAAACCTCCCACATTATGGTGAGATTTTATTTTGGATGTTTGGCTCCCAGTTACTGATTTACTTTCAATTAAGTCAGGATAGAGTGTTCCTTGTGCAAGAAATTTTACATTTTTAATTTTTTTTGCATACCTTTCGAATATTTTAATAAATAAATTTCCAATAATTTTTCTTTTTTTTTCAGGGTCAGAGATGTTTGTTAATTTTTTAATAAATTCTTTTTCTGCATTGACATATAATAAATTTATTTTTAACTTATTTTTAAATGTATTAATTACTTGCGTTTCTTCATTTTTTCTCAACAGTCCATTATTAACAAATATACATGTCAAGTTTTTTCCTATAGCTTTACTCAAAAGTTGTGCAACTACACTACTATCAACTCCACCTGATAAACCACAAATTACTTTATTATTACCTACTTGATCTTTGATTTCTTTTATTAATTTTAATTTTTGATCTTTAGTGGACCAATTTTTTTTACTCTTACAAATAAGAAAAATGAAATTTCGCAATAAAATTTTTCCCTTAGGTGTGTGTGTTACCTCTGGGTGAAACTGAACACCATAAAAGTTGTCTTTAGTATTTTCAATTATTGTTAATTTGGAGTTTTTTGTTGAAGCAACTATTTTAAAACCTGTGGGCATTTTAGACACTTGATCGGCATGGCTCATCCAAACATTACTAGTATCTTTATTATTAAAAAAATTTTTAGTTAAAATGCTATTTGAAACTTTAGATATAGTTGCAAGACCAAACTCTCTATGTTTTGATTTGGTGACTCTTCCACCTAATTCTTTTGATAGTATTTGATGTCCAAAACATATGCCCAAGATAGGTAAGCCTAGTTTTAAGATTTTTTTATCAAATTTAAATTTATCTTTTTCATAAACATTAAGAGGGCCACCAGAAAGTATTATTCCCTCTATATTCTGTTTAATAATTTTACTGATATTAATTTTTTTATGACTAATAATTTCTGAAAAAACTCCAAATTCTCTTATTCTTCTAGCAATTAGTTGGGTAAATTGAGATCCAAAATCTACTATTAGTATTTTACCTAAATTATTACTAAGAAACATTTTTAGGTTCTAAATTCTTTAAGGACTCTAAAATCAAAATTTTCTTATCACATAGCTTGTTGCAAATTTTAGCAAAATTTTCTACTAATTCTTTAACCTTTGAATAATTAGATTTTTTAAGTTCTATTTCTATTAGCATGTAGTTTGCTTCTTCATTTTTTGGGTCCAATAGAAGCACAGTATTAATATTTTTTTGCTCTTCTCTCTTATTATCCTCAAATTTATAAATTTTAGCTAAATATAAATATGAGTTTGAATCTTTGGGGTTAAAAGCAATACTTCTCTGAAATAAAAATTTAGATTCTTCATATTTTTTTTCATTATATTTATTTTTTCCTTCTTCAAAAAAAGAGTTTTTTGCTGACGCTGAATTTATTAAATTCAGAAATATAAAAAAGATTGCAGCTAATTTAATTATTTTTATCATTAATATTTATTATCATTTATTACTTCATCAACATTATGAACCATACTTTCATAAAAACCAGCTTTAGTTATTTTTACAAAATTAGGTTTATTTTTGAGATTAGGCACTTTCTTTGAACCAAGGTATCCCATAGATGATTTCAGTCCACCTATTAATTTAAAGATTATATTTTTAACATCACCCTTATATTTTACAAAACCTTCCACACCTTCGGGCACATACTTGGATGCATCTTTTTGTTTTGTTTGGAAATATCTATCAGCAGACCCTTTATTCATTGCACCAACAGACCCCATGCCTCTAAAGCTTTTAAATAATTTCCCATTTTTTTTTATTAATTTACCAGGCGTTTCTGTGCTACCTGCAAATAAAGATCCTATCATTACAGCATCTGCTCCAGCAGATAATGCTTTAGCAATATCACCTGAGTATTTAATTCCACCATCTGAAATAATTTTTGTTTTACTATTTTTTACACCCTTTTTTACTTCCAATATTGCACTTAGCTGAGGCACACCAATACCAGCTACTAATCTGGTTGTACAAATTGACCCTGGTCCAATCCCAACTTTTATAATATCTACTCCTAATTTTATTAAAAATTTTGCTGCTTCAGTTGTTGCTATATTTCCAGCACATAACGCTGTCTTATTTGATTTTAATTTTTTTATTGCTTTGATTATTTCTGCTACTTTTTTACTATGTCCATGCGCTGTATCTACTACAATTAAATCTATTTTTTCTTTTAAAATTGCTTCTGCTCTTTTAAGCTCTAAAGGACCTGCCCCAACTGCTGCACCAACCAATAATCCTAATTTTTTTACTTTCTTAATTTCTTCAATTTGTTTTTTTATATCTAAATTTCTATGTATAACACCTACACCACCAGCTTTTGCAATCGCAATAGCCATTTTACTTTCAGTTACCGTATCCATTGCAGAGGATAACAGGGGAATCTCTAGTGTTAAATTAGGTGATAATTTTGTACTCGTATCTACTTCAGAAGGCAAGACTTCTGAGTATTTTGGTGCCATTGTTACGTCATCAAAAGTGAGAGCTTCTTTTATAGGATCCATAATGATTTATATATGATTCTTTTTAAAATTAAAGTCTCTATCTTAATATTTTACAAATAATAAAACTTTCCTTAGATTCTTTTCTGCTAGCTTTCGGCTTAAATACCTTCACTTCTTTAAAAATTGTTTTTCCTAGTGCAACTATTTCATTAAATGATGAACCTAGGAATATTTTTGAAACAAAACGTCCTTCTTTAAGTAACATTTCTTTAGCAAAGTTCATTGCTTCCATTGCTAGTTCTCCTGTATAAATTGCATCAATATTCTTAATACCTGTTGTGTTAACAGCCATATCAGACACAACAACATCAACTTTTGATTTAAAAAATCCTTTAATCTTTTCCTTAGAATCTACCTCTGTAAAATCACCCTTAATTTGGATCGTGTTATCAATTTCTTCCATGCTCTTTAAGTCAATTGAAACTAATCTTCCACTCTTTACTGTTCTTGCAATATATTGAGACCAACTACCTGGTGAGGCTCCTAAATCAATAACAGATATTCCATTTTTTAATATCTTAAATTTTTCATCAATTTCTATTAATTTATAAACTGATCTTGCTCTGTAACCATCTACTTGAGACTGTCTAACATAAATGTCCCTTTTTTGTTTGTTAATCCAGTTTTTAGAAATTCTATTCTTTTTCAATTAATGACCAAATCTTAAACTTTTCGATAATACTTTTTTTTGAACGGAATGAATCTTAATCTTAACTCTTTTATCTAACCTCATATCGTTATCTCCATCCCAAATTCCTGCAGCTAAATGCATTATTCCTATTTCATAATTTGGTAGATAAGGCTCAACAAATTTATTTTTTATTTCATCAAATTTAGGTAATAAATTACTAGCAATCCAGTTACAGTTTAATGGTAAAAATTCAGTTTCTATTTCATCTATATAGACGGACATATTGATAGCAAGGCCCTCAGAGCCAAAAATATTTCCATTCTTTAATGTTTGCTCAAGATTTTTCTGCCACGAAGCCCATCCAGGAGAATTTTTTTCTAACGAAAAAACTCCAATATTTATATGTGGTGCAAAAGCTAGTTTTCTTGCTTTATTTATTCCAATTTTTGATTTCATTGCATGTTTAAAATTTTGAGATTTAATTATTGCCACTTTTCCAATTATCCAGTTTACTTTTGACATTATTTTATATCCTGGACCCAATGTTTGTGTGATGCCTAATTTACCATTTTCACAGGCTTTAAAATACAATTCAACAGAGTTCCAATCATTCACCCAAGCATCACAATCAATCCATAGATATTTTTCATAATCTGGAAAGTATTTTGGGAGAAAAGCTCTTGATACTTGGCTCTTTAACCACTCTCTACCCTTAACTTTAAATGCAGGAACATTAATATCCCATTCAGCTGATTTAATTTCATCGACTTTTTTTGATAGTATATTTTTCTGTTCCTCTGATAAACCTGCATCTAAAATACAGATTGCTATATCTTCACTTTTTTTAAAACTTTTAATAGAATCAACTAACTCATTAAGTAAATTGAAGTAATTTGAATCAGCTAGAGATACGATTACATTTTTTTTCATCTAAAGTATGTCCTCTAGATCATCATTTTCATCATTTTCGTTGCTTATCATTTTTTGCTTGTTAATTTTTTGATAATTAAAATATCCAATCGGGATTAAACAAATATAGATTAACCCACAAATGAGTAAGGCTTTAAATGTATATATTAATAAAAGTCCAAAAAATAATACAATTCCAAACAATGCAAAAATAGTCATACTACGAGGTATAGCAATCTTTTTAAATGCAAATGTGGGAACTTTACTAATCAATAAAAATGAAATTAACATAAAAAATGTTGGAACTAAAATATTATAATTAATATTAATTAAATTTATTTCACTTAAACTAAATATAAGTGGCATTAATATTAATATTCCTCCGGCTGGCGAGGGCACGCCTTCAAAGTAATTGTCTTGCCACGATGGTTCCACGTTTGAGCTTACATTAAATCGTGCAAGTCTAAGAGCAACGCAAACTACATAAATCATTGTAAGTAACCAGCCGAATTTACCTAAATTATTTAATGACCAGAAATACATTATAAAAGCAGGAGCCACACCAAAGCTTATTAGATCAGCCAATGAGTCTAATTCTTTTCCTACCAACGAGGTTCCTTTTAATAGTCTAGCCACCCTACCATCTAAGGCATCAAAGATTGCTGCAAAAATAATAGCTATAATAGATAATTCAAATTTTGCATCTAGTGCAAATTTAATTGAGCTTAACCCAATGCAAACATTTATTAATGTTAGTGTATTGGGCAAAAGCATTCTGGCTTTTTTATCCGAGACAATTTTAAAATTATTTTTTGGTTTTTCCATGAGCTACCTTTTAGCTAATAGTGTTTCACCAGCAATTGTCTTTTGTCCTACTTTTACCAAAGCTTCATAGTTTTCATAATAAACATCGGCTCTACTTCCAAATCTAATCATTCCAATTCTTTCACCCTGTTGAAGTTGTTGGTCTTTGTTGGACTCACAAACAATCCTTCTAGCAATTAAGCCTGCAATCTGTACAATAATAATCTCTTCGCCTTGATTATTTATAATTTTGTAATAATTTCTTTCATTATCTTCACTTGCTTTATCAAGCGAAGCATTTAAAAATTTTCCTGGTTTATAAAGTATTTCTGAAACTTTACCTTCACAAGGTGTTCTATTAACGTGACAATCAAAAACATTCATAAAAATACTAATTTTTGTAAATTTCTTGTCTTCTAATCCTAATTCTTTTGGACCGTCTACTTCATGTACCATTAAAACTTCACCATCTGCTGGACTTGTTAAATAATTATCATCATTTATTGAAATTCGTTCAGGGTCCCTAAAAAAATAATAAACCCATAAAGATAAAATTAAACCAACTAAACCTAGAAAGGTACTTATAAAATATAGAAAGATTGTTATAAAAATAGCTATTGCTAAAAATTTGTAGCCTTCTGAATGAATTTTTGGAAAAATTTTCTCTAACATAAGCTTCTATTTGATAATTTTTTATTAATATGTATATAAAGCACTAAATTACAATTACTAATATATATTATTCAAATATGGCTAAAATTAAGGTTAAAAACCCAATTGTTGAACTTGATGGCGATGAAATGACAAGAATAATATGGGAGTTTATCAAGAGTAAACTTATTCTTCCATATTTAGATTTAGGAATAGAGTATTTTGATTTAGGTATGAAAAGTCGGGATAATACTAATGATCAAATAACGATTGATTCAGCTACTGCAATTAAAAAGATTGGTGTTGGTATTAAATGTGCAACAATTACCCCAGATGAAGCAAGAGTTGAAGAATTTAATTTAAAAAAAATGTGGAGATCACCTAATGGAACAATAAGAAATATTATAGGAGGCACGGTATTTAGAGAGCCTATTGTTTGTAAAAATATACCTAAGTTAGTTCCTTCATGGACTGATCCTGTAATTATTGGACGACATGCATTTGGAGATCAGTATAGAGCAACAGATTTTAAAGTTCCTGGAAAAGGTAAAATGGAAGTTAAATGGACAGCTGAAGATGGTAGCCAAGAAATAAAATATGAAGTTTTTAATTTTCCTGGGCCTGGAATAGCTTTATCAATGTATAATTTAGATAAATCAATAGAAGACTTTGCAAGATCATGTTTTGGTTATGGTTTAATTAAAGAATGGCCCGTTTATCTTTCAACAAAAAATACAATTCTAAAAGTTTATGATGGAAGGTTTAAAGATATTTTTCAAAATATCTTTGATAAAGAATTTAAAAAAAAATTTGAAAAATTAAAAATTACATACGAACACAGACTAATTGATGACATGGTAGCATGTGCTATGAAATGGAGTGGTAAATATATCTGGGCTTGTAAAAATTATGATGGTGATGTTCAATCAGATACTATGGCACAAGGTTATGGTTCTTTAGGGTTAATGACTAGCGTTCTACTAACTCCAGATGGAAAAGTAATAGAGGCTGAGGCAGCACATGGTACAGTCACGAGACATTATAGAATGCACCAACAGGGTAAAGAAACTTCTACAAATCCAATTGCATCAATATTTGCTTGGACAAGAGGTCTTGCACACAGGGGAAAATTAGACGGAAATGAAGAACTAATTAGTTTTTCAAGAACTATAGAAAAAGTTTGTATTGATTGTGTTGAAAATGGATCAATGACCAAAGATTTAGCAATTTTAATTGGACCTTCAAGTAAATATTTAACTACTAATGAATTTTTGGATGAATTGGATGGTCAACTTAAGAAAAAGCTTAATTAATTATTTTTTTAATACTTTCAAAAGATTCTTGAATTTTATCTGGTAGTGTTCCACCTGCTTGTGCAAAGTCGGCTCTGCCGCCCCCTCCTTTTCCACCAATAATCTCAGAACCAGCTCTAACAATTTTTACAGCATCAAATTTACTTTCTAGTTTTTTAGTAACACCTACAGCTAATCCAACTTTATTATCGTTAATTGCATAAATTATTACTAATCCTTCTCCAATTTCTTTTTTTCCTTCATCAATCAACTTACGCAAATCTTTAAATGGTAAATCTAAGATATTTTGAAACCTAACCTTAATCCCGTTAATAACTTGATCATTAATTTTGTTTTTTGTCTTGTCTTTTAAAATTAAGTCGACTGAAAGTTGATCGAATTGTTTATTAAGGTTTTTTATTAAAGATACTTGGTCGTTATTTTTGAGATTAGGCTTTTCACCTAATTCAATAATTTTTGATGTTAATTCTTTTACTGTTGCTTCATTCTTTTTATTTGATAAATTTGACAAGTTTTCTTTATCATTTAAAAAATCCTCTAATTGAGTGTCCCTTAATGCTTCAATTCTTCTTACTCCAGCTGCTATAGACGATTGGCTTATTATCTTAAATTTTCCAATATCAGCTGTATTTATAACATGTGTTCCACCACATAATTCTGTTGAAAAAAATTTTCCATTTTCGTTTCCCATAGATAAAACCCTGACCTCATCACCATATTTTTCTCCAAATAAAGCCAGGGCACCATTTTCGACTGCTTCTTTAGGAGTCATTATTCTTGTTTTAACATCTGATTTTTTTTGAATTATTGAGTTGACATGAAATTCAACTTTTTTTATCTCTTCTTCTGAAATGGGTTTCATGTGACTAAAATCAAATCTTAGTCTATCAGATTGAACTAGTGATCCTTTTTGAGTTACATGTTCTCCCAAAACTCTTCTTAATGACTCGTGTAATAAGTGGGTGGCAGAATGATAGGCTCTAATATTGTTTCTTCTTTCAGTGTCAATTTTTAATTCTATATTATCATTAATTTTAATAGAGCCTTTTTTAACTTTTCCGTAGTGGGCCAATAAATCTCCTAGTTTTTTTTGTACATCGGACACTTCAAATTCAAAACTCTCAGTAGAGATTGTTCCCGTATCGGCTACCTGACCACCAGATTCTCCATAGAAGGGTGTTTGATTTGTAATTATAATCCCTTCATCATTTTCTTGAAGATCTTCAACCTCTTTATTATCTTTAAGAATTAAAGTTATTATACCTTCTGCTTTATCTGTTGCATATCCTAAAAAATCTGTTGCTCCCAATTTATCTCTAATACCAAACCAAATTTTATCTAAAGAACTATCTCCTGAACCTTTCCAGTTTTTTTTTGCAAGTTCTTTACTTTCTTTCATCAGTAAATCAAACTTTTCACCGTCAACTTTTAATGATTTATTTTTTAAAATATCTTGTGTCAAGTCCAATGGAAAACCATATGTGTCGTAAAGTTTGAAGGCAACTTCACCAGGTAGTATTTTTTTAACTTTATGAATCTCTTCATCTAAAATTTTAATTCCTCTGTCTAGTAAAACTAAAAACTTTTCCTCTTCTGTTTTTAAAGTTTCTTTTATTAAAGATTGTGCTCTTTCAAGTTCTGGGTAATTATTGGACATCTCTTCTAATAATGTTTTAAAGACATCATAGAAGATTGGCTTCTTTGAACCTAACAAATGTGAGTGTCTCATTCCACGTCTCATAATTCTTCTAAGCACATACCCCCTGCCTTCATTTGAGGGTAAAACTCCTTCAGCTAATAAAAATGAGCTTGCTCTTAAATGATCAGCTATTACTCTAAAGCTAGAACTATTAGTTTCATCTACCTTTACATTTAATGAACTTGAAGCAGACTGAATTAATTTTTTAAAATGATCTGTTTCATAGTTGTCGTGAGTTCCCTGTAATAATGCAGCTACTCTTTCAAGACCCATTCCTGTATCAACCGATGGTTTTGGAAGGACAATTCTTTTATCTTTTGATATTTGCTCATATTGCATAAAGACAAGGTTCCATATTTCAATAAATCTATTGCCATCCTCATTTTTTGATCCTGGAAGACCTCCATCTAAATAGTCTCCATGGTCATAAAAAATCTCTGAGCATGGCCCACATGGCCCAGTATCACCCATCGACCAAAAATTATCTGATGTAGCTATTCTTATAATTTTATCATCACTAAAACCTGCTATCTTCTTCCATAGGTTGAAAGCATCTTCATCATCATGAAATACTGTTACATAAAGTCGATTTTTATCAATTCCAAACTCTTTAGTTATTAAATTCCAGGCATAGCTTATTGCCTGTTCTTTGAAGTAATCACCAAAGGAAAAATTTCCAAGCATTTCAAAAAATGTGTGATGTCTTGGGGTATAACCCACATTTTCTAAATCGTTATGTTTGCCGCCAGCTCTTACACATTTCTGAGATGTGGTTGCTCTAACATAATCTCTTTTCTCTAATCCAGTAAATACATTTTTAAATTGAACCATTCCAGAATTAGCAAATATTAATGTAGGGTCATTATTTGGAACTAAATTACTAGACTCGACTATCTTATGACCTTTTTTTTCAAAATAATCTAAAAATGTATTTCTTATTTCATTTAAAGATTTGTCAGCCATACTTTTAAAATACAACTTTTTTATTTGATGTCTATATAAGTGTAAGGGAAAAAAGGCGCTTAAATTAAGCGCCTTTTAATAATTAAAGATGACTTTAACTAATTCTTTTTTGGTGGAGTTTCTTCTGTCTTGATTTCCACTTTTGGATCTTCTATTTGATCTTTTGCAGCTTTTTCTGGATCAAGTGGATTTCCTTCAATTTTTTTTGCTATTACTCCAGCTTTTTCCCTTATTGCCATTTCTATTTCTGCAGCAATTTTAGGGTTTTGTTCCAAGTAAATTTTAGCATTTTCTCTACCTTGACCAATCTTTTCACCTTTATAGGCATACCAGGCTCCAGATTTTTCAACGATGTCAGCTTTTGCACCAAGGTC